>VOFF01000084.1_pt1 | contig 70000 bp, 113 predicted proteins | sample 5384061 | NCBI WGS metagenome assembly VOFF01 (sample SAMN12384725, study PRJNA508395) | human gut metagenome | isolation source: healthy gut E | host: Homo sapiens | reverse complement strand
AATTTTAATGCGGTATTGATTCTTTGCCTGGCTGCCGGTGAAACTTATATCACCTTAGGCCAGCCGGAAAAGGCCATGGAGTATCTGAGGAAGTATACCGATATCTGCTGCAATTTGCAGATGCCCATGAGAATTCGCGGTGATGATTTCTTTGACCACATCGACGCTACCTTGAACAAATTGGAGATTGGAAAGTGAGGCGCCCAGAGATGAGAGTCTGATTCGCGAAAGCATGTTCTGTGCGCTGAAGGAAAATCCAGCCTTCTCACAGCTGGCAGAATTACCGGAATTTCAATATTTATTAAAGCGATTAGAGAGATATAGGGGGAAGAAAAATGAACTTACAGACAGAATACTTACCATTCTTAATACCAGTGATTATTATTGAACTTGCACTGATGATTACAGCGCTGATTCACGTCGTCAGACACGATCACTACAAATTTGGCAATAAACCGATTTGGATTATCGTAGTTGTATTGATTCAGATCATCGGCCCTATCGTATACTTTGTATTTGGAAGGAGCGATGAGGAATGAACGCATTAGAGATACGAAACTTACAGAAAAGTTTTGGCTCCCATGTGGTCTTAGATAACCTTACCATGACAGTACGAGAAGGAGGTCTTTGGTTTCATCGGACAGAACGGCGCAGGCAAGACGACGACGATGAAAGCTATTTTAGGATTATTACAGGCTGACGGTGGAGAAATAGAGGTCTTTGAGAGAGAGTACATTACGGACAGACCGCAACGAACAAGATGATCGGTTACCTGCCGGATGTCCCGGCGTTCTATAGTTATATGCGCCCTGGCGAATATTTGAAACTGTGCGGAGAAATCTGCGGGATGAGTCAAGGCGAAACGAAAGTGAAAAGCCAGGAACTTTTGGAGATGGTCGGTTTGACGGAGAGTGTCAAGAAAAAAAAAATTGGTGGATTTTCAAGAGGCATGAAGCAGAGGTTAGGTCTGGCCCAGGCATTGTTGGCAGAACCCAGACTGCTGATCTGCGATGAACCGACCAGCGCGCTGGACCCGGCGGGAAGAAAAGAAATCCTCGACATCATGAGACAGGTAAAGGGCAGGACTACGGTGGTTTTCTCCACGCATGTACTATCTGATGTGGAACGAATCTGTGACACAGTAGCAGTACTTCATAAAGGGAAGATTGCCCTGTCAGGCCCCCTTTCGGAGATCAAAGCAAAACATAGGGCGGATACGCTGCAGATCGAATTTACTGATCCGGCAGAGATTTTACAGGCTGCAGTCAAAGCTCGGCAATTCTTTGAAGGCAGAAGCCGACGGCTGTATTCTAAATATCAAGACAGCGAATTTGAAGCAGACGGAAGCGGAAGTACTTGCGATTTTATCCGCACAGAATTTGATGCCTGTCAGGCTGGAAATTACAGAGCCAACTTTGGAGAACTTGTTTATGGAGGTGATAAAATGACGGGCTATGGAGCATTTGTGAAGAAAGAATTCATGGAGTTTTATCGTTCACATAAGTTGTTGATCATATTGGCGGTATTTCTGCTTTTTGGGGATGATGAACCCTCTCACTGCGAAGATTACACCGCAGCTGGTAGAAAACTTCATGCCTGAAGGAATGATCGTCAATTTGGGCGAACCTACTGCACTTGATTCCTGGATGCAGTTTTACAAGAATGTACCGCAGCTGGGTTTGGTCGTTTTGGTCATTCTGTTCAGCGGTATGATGAGCCAGGAGTATTCCAAAGGAACGCTGATTAATATGCTGACAAAAGGTCTTGCTCGCAGGTCCGTGATTCTTTCTAAGCTTACGGTGGCACTGGTCATGTGGACTGCGGCTTACGTTATTTTGCACAGGCATATCCTGGGCGTATACCGCTTACTTTTGGAAAGGAGAGATTCTGCACGATCTCTTTTCCGCGGCAGTACTGGTCTGGATTTACGGAATCCTCCTTCTTGCCGTAGGCCTTTTCGGCAGCGTGTTGTGTAAGAATGCCTATGGAAACCTGTTGATCACAGGGGGCTTTGTCGGAGTGCAGTTTTTATTGAACATCATACCAGATGCTATCAAATACAATCCGCTGGCCCCTTGTGTCAAGAAATATGGAATTGATCGAAGGCAGCTTGAAGTTTCAAGAACTTCTCTTCCCGATCGCTGTCTCGGCAGGATTGGCAATCGCTTTTGTAATCGCTGCTTGCGCAGTATTCAATAGAAAGACACTTTGACACATTATTGAAAACAGATCATTAGAATCTCCAGATCCTCTTGCGCAGAGCTGGGGATTCTTTTTAATGTAAGGGCGGACGCAGACATGCTGATAAAATTGTGATATACTAACTTCATGGAGGAAGAGCGATGGAACTTTGGGATGTTTATAATGAAGAAAGAATCAGGACTGGCAGACCCATGGTCAGAGGAAGGCAGATGAAGCCAGGCGATTATCATCTGATCGTGCATATTGCCATAATCAATTCACAAGGGCAGATGCTGATACAGCGGCGTCAGCTGACAAAGAAAGGCTGGGCAGGAAAAAATGGGATATTTCTGTTGGCGGCTGCGCAATGAAAGGTGAAAGCAGTAAACAGGCTGCGCAAAGGGAACTGCAGGAGGAATTAGGCATCGACCTCTGCTTCGAAGAAAAAAGGGCGGCCTTTACCATCAACTTTAAAGAAGGCTTTGATGACATCTATATCTTCAATGGCGACTACGATTTGAGCGAGCTATCTTTACAGGAAAACGAGGTTCTGGCTGTGAAGTGGGTCAAGAGTGACGAAATCATGGATATGATTGACAGGGACGAGTTTGTTCCCCTATCCGAAAAGTTATATTCGGTTAATCTTCGATACTGCCAGCAGACCGGTGTATTTATAAGATATTCGCTGTCTGTGGGGAATACAAAGAAAGATTCCTATGTTAAGATCATTTTAACGAGGGAAGGAGGCAGTATTATGGATCAGAAACGAATTGGACGTTTTATCGCACAGCTGAGGAAAGAGGCGGCAATGACGCAAGAAGAATTGGGTTCGGCCATCGGCGTCACAAACAAAACCATATCGCGATGGGAAAATGGGAACTATATGCCTGATATCGTGCTGATGAAAGAATTATGTGACGTCTTCCAGATTAATATCAATGAACTGCTCAGTGGAGAACGGCTCAGCAATGAGAATTTTCGTCAGAAGGCAGAAGAAAATATCATACTATCATTCGACCAAATAAAAAAAATGTACGAAAGGAAAAAGTGCATCAGTGATCTTTTCTGCGGAGCAGGAACGGGCATTCTGGTATCCACTTTGTATGCGCCAGACGGTACACGAAAATTAATCGTCGGGATCGCTGCTCTGGCGATGATTGGCATCGGCTGGTACTTTCGCTCAAAATATCACAAATTTATCGGTCTCTGATTCATTTAGGAACATTTGGGGGTATCAATACTTTGAGAAATATCTTACAAGGGAATGAGAATCATGAAAAAAATTAAGCTATTTTTAGAATTGGTAAGTGCTTTGGGGGCAATCAGGACTGGTTCCGCGACCCTATGATGAGGTTGGGCGGGTGCGCCGCAGCGACGGCCTGCGATTTGTGCGTTTACCTAGCTCTGTACCAGAATAAAAAACACCTTTGTCCATATGAGGCAGGGACATTAGATAAGAAACAATATATTGGGTTTTCAAAAATTATGAAACCTTATTTAAAGCCGCGCAGAGAAGGCGTCAATCGGTTGGAACTATATATAGACGGTTTTGGACAATATTTGAAGGATCGGGAAGAAAATAGCGTGGCGTTGTCGGGCTTTGACGGCGCTGCACCGCTGAAAGAGGCGGCAGCTGTTATCAAAGGACAGATTGACAGGGGGGATGCCGGTACCCTACTTGTTACTCAAACACAAGGATCCGCTTCTCAAAGGATTTCGTCTGGCACTGGTTTTTATTGGTAGGTTACGAGGACTTTGAGGATACGTTTATGGTTAAAACTGTCACCTACGGTGAATACCAGTGGATGGATTTTAAAAATTTGTGGAACACTGGGTATCCAGAGAAAGGCGGCCTCATCATTGTGGAAGCGCGCCCTTAGGATTCTGCCAGGCAAATCGCCTGGAGTGAATTTGGCGCAGAATATTATAAGAAATGAAAAGATTTTAATATGAAAAGCCACAGTGTCAGCGTAAAAAGCGCTGAAAAAGGTGGTCAGCATGACGGTGCTGCTGGTTAGGGTGCCGTCATGCCCCATGTTTTGGCCATAACGTAACAACTGACGGTGGACGGCGAACCGCACATAATTAAAGCGGCTACGAGCTTATCCTCCCGGAATCCTAAGGCAACGGCTACAGGCACAAAGAGGCAGACCAGTCCGGCCAGCTTGATAAATGTGCTGAGACCGGCAGTTTTAATGCTGGATAACGCTTTTTGATATCAAAGGAGGCGCCCATGGCCATCAATCCCAATGGCGTAGCGATTCTGGCTACATTTTCTACGGTTTTATCGATAATCGACGGAACCGGAATCTGTATCAGCGACCAGATCAGTCCTGCTAGAATTCCCAAAATAATGGGGTTCGTGATGATGCCCTTTCCTGTTTTGAGAAAGAGCTTCTTGTCCAGGGGTTCCCGTTCCGGCTTGAAAACAGCTAGAACAATAACCGCCAGGATGTTGTAAAGAGGAACGGAACCGATAATCATCAAAGGCGTCATACCGGCGTTGCCGTAGATATTCTCTACCAAGGTGATACCTAAAATTGCTGCACTGCTGCGATAGGCTACTTGAATGAATTCACCCTGCACGGACTTGTCTTTCAGGAAATAGGAGACGGCGGTTACAATAACGATACTTCCGGCAGTGGTCAGAAAACAGTAAAGTACGTATTTCGTATCCCATACCTGATAAAGTCCTCTTGATACAGATCTTTAAAGACCAGGACGGGTAAAAGCAATTTTGAAGACGAAAGCGTTCATTTTTTTACGAAATTTTCGTCAAAGAGTTTGAATTTCATAAATACCATTCCCAAAATCATCAGCAAAAAGACCGGAATGGTAGCGTTGAGACAGAAGATCAAGTTTTCTAACATGGCCATATCCTTTCAATCATAGGGTAATTATGATACATTTTACTCCTATCAAAGGGAATTGTAAATTGATAACCAGAGAGTAACTAAAACTAAAATTAAAAATTTTCCATTAATACTTTACTGCTCCTTGAACACAATAATTAGTGTGAGGAGGGATGAAAAAATGGCTAAAAATAATCAGAAGAACAACCAGAAGAACAATCAGCAGAACAATAACAATCAGAACAACCAGAACAATAACAACCAGAACAACCAGCAGAAAAACAACAATAACAACAAGAGCGAGTATTAATTACGGCAGAAGCAAAAAAAGAGTCGGGCTGATACCAGTCTTATCGGTAAGAGCGGTTTCATTCCGCTCTTTTTGTTTAGAAAAAGCCCGAAAAAAGTGGCATTTCGGTTTGCCATCGGAGCAGATTTATTGTATAATATTATGAAATGTGACTCCAGTCCATTTAAGGAGGAAATGCGAAGAATGAATGCGATAGGCCAATTTGGCAGATTCATAACTGAATATCAGAATCCCATACAAATTGTCCTGATTATCATCGTCCTGGCGGGAGCAATTTATGCGGCAGTAAAAGCCGTGGCTCACGGCAGAGAAAAAAAAGGACATCCTATCACAGATCAACGAAACGGTTACAGAAATCAACACAGCAGTAAATAATCTAAATGAGCAAAAAGCAGATGTCATATACATAGACAACCGGGTACCAGGACAGGCCCCATATCAATCCAGTTCAGAAGTACAGAAAGAGCATATTGTAAAGGATACGCCACAAAGTGACGATGGCAACAGGGATGCAGAAAAGCCATGTGAAAAGACGGAAAAAGTTACTGATGAAGTTTGTCCGCAGATGCCGGCAGATGAGCCTGATGATGCGGAGGAAACTCGAGAGGAACCAGGACAGGCACCTGATGAGGAAACCTCAGCAGAGGATTTAAGTTGCGAAGAAGACGCATACTTTCCAAAGAAATATTTCAGTCGTGACTGTGCTGTTTCAAAAAATGGCAAAACCTATACCATAGAAGAATTGAACGAGCAGATTAAAGAATAGAATTTGGGTAGGAGGCAGTTATGTATTGTAAAAATTGTGGAAAACTACTAGAAGAGGGAGATAAGTTTTGCAGTGGTTGCGGAACGAAGGTAGAGGAAACGGCCTTTGCCCAACCTAAGCCAGTTTCAGAGGGATGTAAGGACCCTGCAGACGATAAACCGAAGAAGAGAAATTCACATTGAAGAATTTAATTGGGATCTGGACGGTTATCCGACCAGCCAGACAAAGAAGACAGAAGAGATAGACTTTAATTGGGCCTCAGTGCTGGAGGAAAAACAGCGCAGAGCTTATGGACAGGCATTGTCCGGCAAACCAGCAGAGTCAATTGCTCCTGATGAAAAAGTGCCGGAGGAAAAGTCTTTGGAAGACGAAATCTTTGGAGACTTACAAAAACAAGGGCATGATGAGAAGACGAAGGTCTTTGGAAATACAGAAAAATCTGGAAGAATTGATAAATTTTATACATTTAACAAGAAAAATGAGGCTTTTCAGGCTCTATTAGATGAGGAATATGAAAGAATCAAAAATGGAGAAGAACCGCTGGCAGACGAAAAGCTGGCCTTTGCCAGAAGAGACAGCGTTTCTAAAGAAGCAGTCTTAGACCGAATTTTGGAAAAGACAGATGGAGAGCTTCCCGTATCGCAGAAAGAGGAGGTTCACCAGCCGCCGTCAAATTTGATCGGCGTCACTTGGGCACAGACGCCAGATTGTGTAATTACTGCAGAAGCAGCATTTTTGGCAGGTTTAGATAAAAAAGAGAGTGACAGAAGAAGCGCCGCCTGCAGCTGCTGAAGCTTCCTGTCCCCCAGCGAAGAAGAATCGAAAGCGCAGCCAGACCCAGGGCGCAAGCTTACTTTTGACGACGTTTTTGGCCCTGATGACAGGGATCCTGATGAGAAACCAAAGAAAAAGAGGAAAGCGCTGAAGGTAATCGCAATTATTCTATGCATTTTAGTCGTTTTAGAACTGGCCGCAATCGGCATTCAGCATTTTGCACCTGACTCTGCGGCAGGAAAAATGGTGAACCGGGGATATCAATACGTGCTGGATTTATTTGGCGGTGACGATGAGAAAGAGAAGGAGACAGACAAAATTGGCGGAAACCATGATATTTCTGCTACTGAAGCCTTGATTAAGGCCAACGAAGGGAAGAACAAGAACGTGGCTGAAATCACAGAGGACCCGGAGCTGCTGTTTTCAGACAACAAGGATTACGGATATGAAGACTTCGGAAATTCCTATACCTTTGCCGATTCGCCGTGGTATACTGCTAAAGACGGCACTTCTGTCACCTACGGCAACGAGATTATTGGAACAATCATACAGTATTACTCTTCCTGGGTAGACATTGCGAACGGCAAGAATAAAAAGGTTTTGAACTTCATAGATGAGACTTCAGAGTTTTATACAGAGATAGAATCCATAGAGCCAAAGACAGACGTTCAATACGGCATCGACAAACTGGCCATTGGAGAGATTCGGGCAAATGGATCCGGCTTTTATGTGCTGACGGATATCACAAAGGTGTCAAGTGATCAGAAAAAAGATACAGTAGAACATCACATCGTGTATTTGGAACCAGAAAAAGAGACGATGAAAATCATTGAGATTAAAAAGAATTTAGGAGGACGATTCATTGGAAAAAAAGAGCTCAAACGGGCAGCGAAAATTAAGTGTAATTGTTATGTTTATCATCATAATAGTGGCATTGTTTCTATTATTGATAAACTTCATTACCGACTGGCTGTGGTTTAAGGAGATGGGATATGTAAGCGTATTCTTCAAGCAGTTGTTTACTGAACTGAAGGTAGGCGTGCCAATCTTCATCGTTTTGACAGTCATAGTCAATGTCTATCTAAAAAAGATTGAAAAAAAATTATTTTGCGAAGATTGCTTCAAATGAAGCCACAGATATGAAAAAGCTGAACCTGCAGACCAATCTCATTTCATTGGGATTTGGCCTGGTCTCCGCTTTTTTATGCAATTTCAAACCTTTGGTTTGAGATTCTGCAGTACGCAAACAGTACAGATTTTAATGTCAAAGATCCGCTGTTCCATTTGGATATCTCGTTTTTATATCTTTAAACTGGATTTCCTAAAACAGTTAAACGAGATGCTGATCGGCGCAGTGCTGCTGATCATAGTGGTGACGGTGATATACTATGCCATTTTGATGACGGTTCATACGCCAAACATATTTGAAGAAGAGGCAGAGCCGATTAATGACGACGAAAGATATGCCGGAAGCAGCAATCCATTTGAAGGCATGGGCGGCGACAATCCTTTTGGCAAGGCCTTTGAAGCCTTTGGCAAAAAATGCAGCGTGAACCGAAACCGAAGCGGCATGTCGATGACAGCAACTTCAAACAGCTGATGCACATCGCATCAGGACAGCTATCCTTTTTGGGCGTCGTCTTTTTCATCATGATTGCACTGAACTTTTTCTTAAAGCAGTTCGATCTGCTTCATGCACATACAGGCGCTGTTTATGGAGCTGGTTTTACTGACGTAAACGTCACATTATGGGTTTACAGAGCCTTAGTTGTGTTAGCCCTGTTTGGCGCAGTTACCGTAGTGCATCATATTAGAAAAAACAATTTAAGAAAATATTTACCGTTCCTGTCATTATGATCGTCGTAGGTGTGGTAGGCATCGGAGCAAGCTATTTGGTACAGAACTTTGTCGTTTCTCCGGATGAAATTAATAAGGAAGACAAATATCTCGAGAGAAACATCGAATATACCCAGTATGCATATGAGCTTGACGACGTATCTGTCAAGTCCTTTGCAGCAGATAACAAACTGACCAGCGAAGACATCAATGCCAATACAGAGACTGTCAGAAATATTAGAATTAACGATTATGAGCCGGTCAACACCTTCTACAACCAGACGCAGAGTATCAGACAGTACTACAAATTTAACGACGTCGATGTAGACCGTTATATGGTCAACGGAAAATATACCCAGACCTACATGTCCATGAGAGAAATTGATGAAGAAAAAATCAATGATACCTGGCTCAACCGACACCTGAAGTATACCCATGGGTATGGTGTAACCTTATCCCGTGTTGACGCCGTAACGGCCAGCGGCCAGCCGGATGTCATGATTAAAAACATTCCGCCTGAATCAAAGGTGAACGAGATTCAGATTGAACGGCCAGAGATTTACTTCGGCGAGTTGTCGAAGGACTATATCCTGGTAAACACCAGTGAAGACGAATTTGACTACCCATCCGGAGACTCCAACAAGTACACTCAGTACCAAGGCAAGGCTGGTATTGAGATGAACCTCCCTCAACAGAGTGATGTTCGCTATCAGAGAACGAAGCCTTAAAATTTTGGTTTCGTCTAATATCAAGAGTGATTCCAAGATCATCATCAACAGAAACGTCATGGAGAGAGTCAATAAGATCATGCCTTACCTGAGCTACGAAAGTGATCCTTACTCAGTAGTGGCTGACGGCAAGCTTTACTGGATGCTGGACGCATATACCACCAGCTCTTATTATCCGTACTCTGAGCCGTATGACGGCAAGGTGGGCGGTACCAACTATATCCGAAATTCTGTAAAAGTTGTAGTTGACGCCTACAATGGCGACGTGAACTTTTACGTTGTAGACGAAAACGATCCGATGGCAAAGACCTATCAGAAGATTTATCCGCAGTTGTTTAAGTCCGTGGATAAAATGCCGGATAGTCTGAAAGCCCATATCAGATATCCAAATACCTTATTTGAAATTCAGGCTGGCGTTTACAGCCGTTACCACATGGAAGACGTCAAGGTATTCTACCAGAACGAGGACGTTTGGGATATCGCTAACGAAATTTACGGCAAAGACGAAAAAGAATGGATCCGAACTACTATATCGTTAAGACTTCAAGGCGAAGACAACGCTGAGTTTATTAACTCCATCCCTTACCCGCCAAAATCGAAGCAGAACATGACGGCGTTAATGGTAGCGAAACGATGGAAATCATTACGGTGAACTAGTCGTATATCGATTCCCAAAGAGCAAGACCGTCTACGGCCCGATGCAGATTGAGGCGCAGATCAACCAGAATACGGAGATTTCAGGAGACTTCACCCTTTGGAGTTCCAGAGGATCTTCATATAAAGGGGGAACCTCTTCGTAATCCCGATTGAATCCTCTCTGCTCTACGTAGAACCGGTTTATCTGGAAGCTTCCAATTCGGCAATTCCAGAAGTCAAGAGGGTTATCGTAGCATATGACGATAAGATTGCTTACGAACCGACTTTAGGTGAAGCGCTAGAGTCTCTATTTGGAGAAGACGCCAACGGCGGCAGCTCTGCCAGCACCGGCGGCGATGATAAAACCAGCGGTACGACCAGCAAATCTGACTGGATTAAGAAAGCTTCACAGGCTTATGATAATGCACAGAATGCATTGAAGAGCGGCGATTGGGCAAAATATGGGCAGTATATGGAAGAATTGGAGAATGCCCTTAATAAATTGAGCTAGAAGTGAATATGTTTTTAATGAATTGGGACATTCAGATTGAATGTCCCAAAACCAATATATAATGAAATGAAAAGGAGGACGAATATGCTGGACTATGATTTAGACAAGATGCTGTTCAGAATACCCGCAGAGAAACACTCTGCAAAGGAGATTACAGAAATTTTAGAGGATCATCCAGAAGTCCAATTCGTTTCCTGGTTGGAATCGACATCGGCGGCCACGATACCGACGAAAAAGATTCCGGTAAAGTTATTCTTAGAAGATATAGACAAAGTGCTGACAAACGGTGTTCAGACAGACGGCTCCAGCGTTGCCCTGCCATTGATAGCAGAGTTGAATAATGCGAAAGTTGATATCATCCCTGACCTGGGTGTGCATTGGTATGTAGACTATAACTTCCGGAACAGGGGATATAAGACTGGACTTCCAATTGGAACGCTGAGAATTCCATCCTTCCTCGTCCATAACGAGGACTTTGAGGTTGGATCAAGGGTCATTCTCAGAGATGCCCTCCGCCATTTTAAAGAGGAGCTGATGAGAGAACTGAAAGCACATCCTTATGTGTTCCAGTATATCAAAGGTGTTGACAGTGTTGATGACATTGAGGAATTGGCAATTACCAGCGCTACTGAACTGGAATTCTGGGTCAAGACGCCGGATGACAAGGGCGACAGAGAACAGCTCTTTACTGCGCAGGTCTTGAAGGAGCAGTACTGGAAGAGAACTTACGGCGAAGTGAGAACTGCCTTGGAAGAAACACTGATGTTTCTCGATAAATACGGTTTCCAGGTGGAGATGGGACATAAAGAGGTCGGCGGCGTCAAAGCCAGGATGGGCAACAGCGGCCACTACGATCACGTTATGGAGCAGCTGGAAATTGACTGGAAATATGCGGATGCCATTCAGGCGGCGGACAATGAAAACCAGGTTAAGTATGTGGTAAGAGATATCTTCACCAAACACGGACTGGATGTGACTTTTATGGCAAAGCCATTTGAAGGGGTTGCCGGAAGCGGCGAGCATACCCATCTGGGCCTGGCGGCAAAGCTGAAAAAATGGCAAGACTGTCAGTCTGTTTGCACCTGACGACTTTAACAAAGATTTCATGAACCCTCTTGGGTATGGCGCCCTCATGGGTGTCCTCAAGAATTATGAGGTGATCAACCCATTTGTAAGTTCCACCAACGATGCCTTTAACAGGCTCAAGCCGGGTTACGAAGCGCCAGTCTGTATCGTCACTTCTCTGGGAAGAGCCGTCGATGAGCCTTCAAGAAACAGAACCGTATTAGTCGGCCTGATCAGAGACTCCAAGAATCCCATGTCCACTAGATTTGAGCTGCGGGCGCCGAACCCGAAGAGCAACACCTATTTGGTCATCGCTGCTTCATATCTGGCTATTCTTGATGGAATCAAAGCAGTACTGGCAGCGGGCAAAGGCCCGTCAGAACTGGAGAAATCACTGTCAAAGAAATACGGCGACGAGGATTTCTATTTGGAAAGAGACAGGGGAATACAGAAGTGAAGACGACGTCTTCGAGGATTTCACAGAGGAAGAAAGAAATAAGCTCTTCGGGCAGGCGCCGAGTACCGTATGGCAGAATCTGACCGCCTTTGACAGATACCCGGAGAAACTGAATATCTTCAAGGAAGGCGATGTGATGCCCGAAATTGTCTTAGAATCCTACAGAGAACAGACACTGTCTCAGTGGCGGACAGAGCTGCACGACCGTATCATTCCGCAGACGATGGATTTTATCAGAGGCTGCAAGAAGGTACACAGTGATGACGATTTCTCAGACTATGACATTAAAAACTGGCTGGAGATTGACAAAATCAGACATCAGATTGCTAAGGATACGATTACAGAAAAGTGCCTGCTGACTAGAGCTAAGGACGCTTTGGACCACAGCCGCTATGACGAGGCATCGGATCTGCAGTTGGAAATTCAGAAGAAAGTCAATGAACTGGCAGCGTTATATATTACATACAAGAAGAATTTATTATAAACAGAGGAGTTAAAAAATGTTAGACATTAAACGAATCAGAGAAGACTTTGAAGGCGTGAAGGAACGCGTTGCATTCAGAGGAAAAGGCGATTTCGGCATAGATAATGTAAAAAAATATGACGAAGAGAGAAGGGCGCTACTGGCAGATGTAGAGGCCATGAAGAACAGACAGAATACTGTATCGAGAGAAATTCCGAAGATGAAAAAAGAAGGCCAGGATACTACTGCAATCATGGCTGAAATGAAAGAACTGTCAGGCAAGATCAAAGAGATGGACGGCAGACTTTCCGAGATAGAAGAGAATTTAAAGATCGCCCTTCTTAACGTGCCGAATACGCCTTACAAAGACGTGCAGTACGGTGAAGACGACGCTGCCAATGTGGAGATGAGAAAATTTGAAGAGCCTACAAAATTTGATTTTTGAACCGAAGGCGCACTGGGATATCGGAGAGAATCTCGATATCCTGGACTTCGAAAGAGCTGCAAAGATTTCCGGCGCAAGATTTACGGTGTATAAGGGTCTCGGTGCGAGATTAGAGAGAGCTGTAATCTCTTTCATGCTGGATCTGCACACCATCGACCAGGATTATACAGAAATCCTGCCTCCGTTTATGGTCAACAGAGCGGCTATGACTGGAACCGGTCAGCTTCCTAAATTTGAAGAAGATATGTTTTATGTGCCTCAGAAGGATTTTTTCCTGATTCCGACTGCAGAGGTGCCTGTTACCAACCTGCGCGGAAATGAAATCATGGAAGAAGCAGAACTGCCGGTGTACTACACCGCTTACACCCCCTTGCTTCAGAGCAGAGGCGGGATCTGCCGGCAGGGATACGAGAGGGCTGATTAGGCAGCACCAGTTCAACAAGGTGGAACTGGTCAAGTTTGTAGAACCGGAGACCTCCTACGATGAGCTGGAAAAAACTCACTGCTGATGCGGAGGAAGTGCTGAAGATTTTGAACATCCCGTATAGAGTGGTCAGACTCAGCTCCGGAGACTTGGGTTTTTCTTCGGCGATGACTTACGATATCGAAGTCTGGATGCCGAGCTACGGCAGATATGTGGAGATTTCTTCCTGCAGTAACTTCGAGGATTTCCAGGCAAGAAGAGCTAACATCAGATTCAGAAGAGGCAAAGAAAAACCTGAGTTTGTACACACCTTAAACGGATCTGGTCTGGCGGTGGGTCGAACTGTTGCGGCTATTTTAGAGAATTACCAGCAGGCTGACGGCAGTGTGGTGATACCAGAAGCCTTAAGAAAATATATGGGAGTTGACAAGATTACAAAGTAGTCTTGGAGTCGAAGAAACATGTTTAAGTTACCAAAATTTATTCAACCGGATTTTTACACAGGAAAAGTTTGTAAAGGCGCCAGACGTGGTTCTGGCGGCCGCGCCGGTGGATAAGGCGGCGCCAGCAGGCTTTTCACGCCACCTCCATCTATCCGGAATATTTTAAGATCGGAGGCAGATGGCTGCTGGCAGAAGACAGCCGCATGGACTGTGTTCCCGTCTATGAAGCAGGAAAGATCTTTGTCCGGGAGTTTCGCAATGTAAAGAAGGGCGACAGGGTCGTTCTGGGACGTACTGAAAATTGCGAAGACGGCATTTACGTTCACGCAGACTGTTTCGAAAAAGGAGGCGCGCGGTCAGGCTGGCGCTTTTGCCTTCCGCCAGAGCCGGAGCCGGGAAACCGGATTTAGTTACGATTATAAGCAACTGATACAGCTGCTCAAACACGAGAGAGAACACGACGGTTATATCCTCTGGGTCCTGGGCCCGGCCTGCTCCTTTGACGCACAGGCCAGAGAGTGCTTTGCCAGCTTGGTAGAGAACGGTTATGTAAGCGCGCTGCTGGCTGGAAACGCTCTCGCTACCCATGATCTTGAGGGCGGTTATCTGGGTACAGCCTTGGGTATGGATATCCGTACCCAGGAGTCCCATCCTAACGGGCACTACAATCATCTGGATGCCATCAACAGAATCAACACCTATGGTTCAATTCCGGCATTTATCGAAGGAGAGAACATCAAAGACGGCATCATTCGCGCTTGCGTAGAGAATAATGTGCCTTTTGTTCTCAACGGTTCCATCAGAGATGACGGACCGCTGCCGGAGGTCTATGAGCACACTTACGACGGACAGGACACCATTCGTTCTCACGTGAGAAAAGCTACGACCGTCATCGGCATGGCCACGGTACTTCACACCATTGCCACGGGGAATATGACGCCGACTTACAGAGTGCTTTCTGATGGCACGATCAGACCGGTATACTTTTATATGGTTGACACATCGGAATTCGCCGCCAACAAGCTGGGTGACCGCGGAAGCCTGTCGGCAAAGGGCATTGTGACCAATGTACAGGACTTTATGATGAACGTTTGCAAAGGACTTGGATTGTAATCCAGGTCCTTTGCTGAAAGGGATAGATTTTATGATTACAGCGCTAGGGAAAGCAATCAACAAAATATTCAACAGGCTGACGATTACGGTAGCTTTAATCCTGGTACAGCTGGGATGGTTTGCAGTCCTGTTTTTTAAATTGGCTGACTACGCCAGCTGGATTTCTGTTCTCTTTACCGTCCTGGCAGCGCTGATGGCGCTGTTCGTCATTTGGAGAGACGATAATCCTGCATACAAGATGGGCTGGATACTTCTGATCTGCCTGATGCCTATTTTGGGGGCCGCCATGTACGCCTTTTTGGCAATAAACGTCCTGCGAAATCCTTGAAGTGGAGAATCGATCCCCAGGAGGCTCGGCACAAAGACGACTTAAAGCAGGAAGCAGATCTGGGGAAATCATGAACACCAGACTGCTGGACACGGTCAATTACATAGCGCAGAAGGGACCCTATCCGGCATGGACGGATACGAAGAGCAAATATTATGCGGTGGGAGACGAGGTCTATCCGGACATTTTGGCAGATTTAAAAAAAGGCGGAGCACTTTATCTTCATGGAGTACTTTATCATTGCAGAGGGAAGATGTGGGACGGCATCTTTGCAATTTTGAAAGAAAAGGCGGCGGCTGGAGTGGATGTGCGTATTACATTTGACGATGTGGGCAGCATCAATAAGACGCCGAAACGGTTTATCAGCAGTTTGGCGCAGCACGGGATCAAAGTGCTGCCATTTAATCCGCTTACACCCATTGCATCTTTGATCTACAACAATCGGGATCACCGGAAGATTTTAGTTATCGACGGTTATATCGGCTATTCCGGCGGGTTTAATATCGCTGACGAATATATTAATGAAGTCGTCCGCTTCGGCCATTGGAAGGATACCGGCATCCGCCTGGAGGGTCATGCCGTCTGGAACTTTACAGTCATGTTCCTCAATATGTGGAACGCCTTCAAGAAGACGGAAGAGGATTATGAAACGTTCAGGCCGCACATCTGCCACCCTGAAGAATTCGGCAGTGACGGTATCATTCAGCCTTACTCTGATTCTCCTCTGGATGACGAGAACATGGGTGAAAACGTCTATCTGGAGATTCTCAGCCAAGCCGAGGATTACGTCTATATTTTCACTCCTTACCTGATTATCGATAACGAGATGCAGACGGCCTTGTCTTTGGCCGCCAAAAGAGGAGTGGATGTCAGAATCGTTACGCCGGCCATTCCTGATAAGAAAAATGGTCTTCCGCTTGACCAGATCCTATTACAGGCCGCTGATTAAAGCTGGGGTCCGAATATACGAATACACGCCAGGTTTTATCCATGCTAAAAAGCTATCTCAGCGATGACAGAATCGGCGTTGTGGGCACCATCAATATGGACTATCGCAGCCTGTTTTTACATTTTGAATGCGGTACTTTGATGATCGGCTGTGAAGCACTCTACGACCTGAAAAGGGATTGTGTAAATACCTTTTCTCTCTCTAAGGAAATCCACCACGAGGATTGCAGACGGGGCTTTTTCGGCGTCCTCTTTGACGGCGTGCTCCGCGTACTGAGCCCGTTACTGTGATATTAAATTCAGATGGTTAAAACGTGCCGCATGGTATTCTTTAAGGGGAATTATGAACAAAGTAGACAAGTTTTATGAGGTAAAAGAATCTGCTGCAGTGCCCGATTTGCGGCAAAAAAGTCAGATTTCACGCCGGCGGTTTGGTCTGCAAGCGAGAACACCGCTTTGACATTTCGACCAAAGGTTATGTCAACCTGCTGCAGAGCAGTAAACCGCTGAAGGGTTATGATCTGGGCTTTTTTGAAAGCCGTCAGCGTTTTTTTCAGGCAGGCTACTACGATCATATTGCAGAGGCTGTCATTTCTGCGGTATTGTCTCACCATCCTCTGGAGGTGGTTTTGGACGCAGGCTGCGGAGAAGGATTTTATTCCAGAGCCTTGTGTCAGCGGACTGAGGCCCAGGTACTGGCCTTTGATATCGCATCTGACGCTGTCAAAGCAGCAAGAAGTCCTGCGCTCGTCAAATGGCTGGTAGCGGATATCACCCATATTCCAGTTAAGGATGGTCTCGTCGATTGTATTTTTAGATGTCTTTACCCCGGCAAATTATGGAGAGTTTGGCAGAGTCCTCAAAGAGGATGGCATTGTCGTCAAAGTAGTTCCTGGCGATCATCATCTGAAAGAGCTGCGAGAAGCGGACCGCAATCAGATCAGAAAGAAGGAATATGCAAATGATGAAGTCCTCGATTATTTCGCGGATCATTTTGAAGTAGTAAGTTCAGTAACAGCCACGAAGACAATGACCATTGCAGCTGATGACTTGAAGGATTTGATTCAGATGACGCCTTTGCTCTTTGATGTGGATAAGGCAGCCGTCGACATCAGCAAAATCCGGGAGATTACCGTAGAAGGCGAAGTGCTGGTGGGCCGGAGGAAATAAGTGACTTGTCTGCGGTTAAGGTGAAAAAAAGATATTTGTGAGAAAGCGGAGCAAAAGGTCAGAGTTAACCTTTTTTGCTCCGCTCTTTGATTAGAAAAGTAAGGTTCACTTTTGTCGGTGCCTTTGCTGCAGAGGAAAAAATACCCGCAGGCAAAGTCGTGAAATTTCTTCATAGCAGGAGTAAAGACCAGGTTTTGCGCCAGACCAGTCCCAAAATTCTTTTCTTCTTCGGTCTTGTAATGGCAAGGGCCGTTACCTGATCAGACTCCACACTTTCGGCTGAAGTCCTTGTAGTGATGGAGACGCCGTAATTCTCGACGACCATCTGGTCGCGCAAGGTATAGTCGCATTCCATGATGCTGTCCGGGACAAACCCTGCGGCCTCGCAGATAGTAGAGATAAACTGCTGCAAGTTGGTGCTTTTGCTCAAGTTGATAAAAGGCTCAGCTCTGCATTCTGACAAATCAACCGACCTTTTGCCAGCCAGGGGATGGGATTTGTTGACCAGCAGCACCATGTCGTCTTCATAGAGAACTTTGCTTGTTAGGTTTTCGTTGTCTAAACCGTTGAGAGCGCCCAGATAGATATCGATAGTCCCATTCAGCAGCGCTTTGATGTGGTTGCTGCCTTCCATGGAGTAACGGTCCATTTTGATCGACGGGTGGGCCTCGCTGAAACCGCGCAGCAGATCTTTCCAGATATAGGGACTGAGAATCCCCAGAGCCAAGTGGCGGTCGTCATTTCCCTTCAGTGTAGAAAGCGTCCGCTGGCCGTTTTCCAGAGCAGTAAAAATCTGTTCCACGTAGGGAAGATAAGCCGCGCCGTAAGGAGATATTTTTGATATTGCGGCCCTGCCTGATGAAAAAGAGGCACGCCCAACTCGTTTTCTAGCTTCTTGATGGTGGAGCTGAGGGAAGGCTGGGAGATATGCAAGGCGGCAGCCGTCTTTGAGACGTGTTCAGTCCGCGCCAGCATCAAAAAGTACTTCAGTTGCAGCAATTCCATAAAAACCTCCAAAAGATAGATTTGCGTTTATGTATATATAATTGATTATATCTTGGACTGCATAAAAAAACAATGATATCTTTAGTGTACGACAAACTGCAAACCAGCCAGAGGCGGGACAGTTTCAGCATAAATTCTGCCAGGCAGATTACCTTCGGTTCTTTGGACAGAAGGTCATAGTAAACTATTATCGTAAGAAAGGAAGGCGTCATGAAGAATAGATCCATTCGCATCGGTGTAGATGTAGGCGGCACCAATACGGACATCTGCGCCATCGATGAATACAGCGGGGAACTGATGGTGTACAAACTGCCGTCCTCTCTCCACGATCAGTCAGATGCTGTGGTTGCTGGCATCAAAGTCGTTGCAGAGCAGCATCGGTTTGACGGCAGTGAAGTCAGTCGTTTCATGCATGGGACGACGGTAGCCACCAATGCGATCCTGGAGGGACGGGGAGCAAAAACCGCATTGATTACTACAGGGGGATTTCGTGATTTGCTGGAAATCGGCAGACAGAAACGACCCGACCTCTATGACCTGCAGGCAGACAAGGTCAGGACGCTGATTAATCGCAGCCTTCGCTTTGAAGTTGAGGAGCGGATGGACTACAAGGGGCAGGTGGTCAGGCCGATTGATCGGTTTGCAGTCAGGGAACTGCTGGAAAAAAATCAAAGACAGCGGCGCAGAATCCGTTGCCGTCATGCTCCTCAACGCATACCTGAATCCGGAAAACGAAAGGCTGCTCAGAGAAGAGATTGAGGAGGCGCTGCCAGAGGTGTTCCTGACCATCTCCAGCGATCTCTCTCCAAACAGTTCCGAGTACGAGCGGCTCTGCGGAACAGTGCTCAACTCCTTTGTCGGACCGGAAGTAAAAAATACATGAACAACCTGAAGGAAACTCTCGGGAAAATCGGTATTCAGAACGCCTACATCAATCATTCTAACGGCGGACTCATGTCCATCGCCGAGTCCATGCAGTTTCCGATCAAAACGGGCCTGTCGGGGCCTGCGGCCGGCGTGGTGGGAGCGCAGTATATTACCGCGCTCATCGGAGAAGAAGATCTGATTACTATCGACATCGGCGGTACCAGTACGGATATCAGTCTGGTAGCAGGCGGCAGATTCGAGGCTTCAGACGAAAAACCATCAGCGGTTATCCGGTGCGGATTCCTGCTATTGATATTTCTACCATTGGCGCTGGCGGCGGCAGCATCGGATGGATTGACAGCGGTAAGATCTTGAAAGTAGGTCCGCAGAGTGCCGGTGCAAATCCCGGCCCTGCCTGTTATGACCTCGGCGGAAGGGAAGCGACCATAACAGATGCCAGGGTGCTGCTGGGGCATCTGAATGGGGAGAGCTTGCTTGCAGGCAGGCTGCCTATCAAAAAAAGAAAATTCCCAGGCGGCAGTGCAGAGACTGGCGGAGCAGATAGACATGGAACTTCTGGAGACGTCAAAGGGCATCATCGCAGTGAGCAATTCTAACATCGTCAAGGAGATTAAGAATGTCACTGTGGCAAAGGGCTACAACCCGAGCGATTTCTGCCTGGTAGCCTTTGGCGGCTCCGGCCCGCTTCATGCGGCAGAGCTGATGGAAGAGATGATGATTCAAAAAGCCCTGATTCCGAAGACACCGGGACTTTTGGCTGCCTATGGACTTTTGACGGAAAACATGCGCAGAGACTTTGTACAGACCAAAGTCACAGACCTGCACGGAGACAGTTTTGCTGTATTAAGGAAAGAATTCTGTATTTTGGAAACAGAAGCGGCGGCCTGGTTTGACAGTGAAGAAATCCCTGCAGAAAAACGCGCACTGGAATACTTTCTCGATATGAGATACAAAGGGCAGAATCACGAGATTCGTGTGCCTTTGGACATGAAAGAGGTCAAAGACAGCGGAGCGATTGCAGAAGCCTTTATCAAAGCTTATGAGAGACTTTATTCTTTCAGCACGGACGACATGATGCAGATTGTCAACTTCGGCTTATCTGCCGTGGGAGACATCGTTTATCCGGTGATTACAGAGGAGGAATTTGCAGGATCAGACGCATCAAATGCCATCATTGGCAGCCGTTGGGTTTATCAGGGCGACGGCGTTTTTTTGCCGATTATCCCCTCTACGACAGGGCAGCTTTGCAGAATGGGAACGTGGTCAAGGGACCGGCCATTGTAGAACAGATGGACAGTACGACTTTGATTCTAGTGGGGCAGAAGGCGACAGTAGATCAGTATCTAAACATGGTCATCGAGAGGGAGGCATAGAGGATGAAAGAAATTAATTCCATTACGCTGGAGATTATCGCCAACAGCATGACTTCTATTGCGGAGCAGATGGGGGTCATTCTTGCAAAGACAGGATACAGCACCAATATTAAGGGAGCGAAAGGATCTTTCGGTGGCGATTTTCAGTCCTGAGGGCAAGCTGCTGTCTTTGGCACAGCATATCCCCCCCTTCACTTCAGTTCTCTCTCAGGCGCGGTAGAGGTTTTGACGGAGAAGTATGATCTGGCGAATGTCCACGAGGGAGACATCTTCATCGCCAACGATCCCTATACGGAGGAGGTTCTCACCTGCCGGATATCGTCTTGCTGCGGCCGGTGTTCTATGAAGAGAAGCTAATCGCCTACATGGTCAACACGGGACATCATGCTGATAGAAGTAGGAAGGGAACGACGATATATGACGAAGGCATGCGGATTCCAGTGGTCAAGCTCTACGACCGGGGCAAATTGGTAAAGGACGTCTCTGACCTGATCATGCTCAACTTCCAGATGAAATATGAGCGCCAGGGCGATTTGAACGCACAAGTCATCACCAATCAGTACGGCGCGGACAAATTGACAGAGTTAGTAGAAAAAAATCGGTCTGGACACTTATGAAGCGTTCTGCGAGAAGTGGCTGGACTACGGCAGACGCAAAGCAAAAGGCCGCCGTGGCATCTTTTACCTGACGGAACATACGAATTTGCAGACTATATGGACGACGACGGTGCGGGACATCAGGATCTGCTGATTAAAACGACGGTACTCGTCAAAGGGGAAGATATCACCTTTGACTTTCGGGGAACCTGCCCACAGGTCAGCGGGCCTTATAACTGCGTCCCCTGTGCTCTGAAAGCCACGGTCTATTATTCCCTGATGTCGATCATGGACAAGACCATTCCTGCAAACTCTGGTTTTTTTGACAGCATCCACATCCTAGCAGAGCCTGGCAGCCTGGTCTGGGCAGAAGAACCGGCGCCAGTGGCAGACAGGGAGACGACCTCACAGAGAATCGCAGATGTCATCTTCGGCGCTTTTGCCAAAATGGATCCGAAGATGGTCACGGCGGCCGGTAACGGAGCGATGTCCTTTTTCTCCTTTGCCGGAACAGACGCCAGATTTGAAAGGCCGTATATCTACGTGGAGACCATTGGCGGCGGCGCGGGCGCCAGATATAACAAAGACGGGCTGGATGCCGTCCACGTCCATATGACCAATACTTCCAATCTGCCGGTAGAAGCATTGGAGATGGAATACCCTCTGATGGTAGAAAAATACGCCCTTCACGAAAACAGCGGCGGTGCAGGAAAAATATCGAGGAGGCATGGGTATCGTCAGAACCATACGGATTCTGGAAGAAAGCCGAGACACGATGTTAGTGGCAGCAGCCACAGAGAGATCCCGCAGAGCGCCGTGGGGTCTTTGCGGCGGTGACAGTGGCGGAACCGCGGCGGTGAGGATCTATCGCGATGGGCAGATCATATCAGACAATCCAAAGCCGAGAAACGTAAAACTGCAGGCAGATGACATCGTGGAAATGGTGACAGCCGGCGCCGGCGGCTACGGGCCTGCAGCAGAAAGAAATCCTCAAGTTGTAAAAAAGAGAGTATGAGGAAGGCATTGTCGATGAGAAATGGATTGCAGATGCCGGAATTGTTAGTGAAATTTGAGACGGCATGCCGTCTATGAGGTGACAATATGGAAACAAATACGAGAAAATTAGTCAGCCTGCCGATGGCGCTGCTGACCCTGGTCATTGTAGCGGGTATCATGTCTGTGGGACTGGCGGTACTGAAACTCAATACGATGGTAACCTTTATCCTGGCTTTGGTGGCGGTGTGTATTGTCGCTATCTGCCTGGGCATGAAACTGGAACGCCTGCAGGAGATCATTCTAAGCGGCTTTCGTAAGTTCGCTCTGACAGGTATGATTCTCATTTCTGTGGGCATGGTGGTGGGAACCTGGATCATTTCGGGTATCGTCCCTTCGATCATTTACTATGGGCTGCAGATTTTTTTACGCCGTCCTCTTTCCTTGCGGTAGGTTTTTTGATCTGCTGCATCATATCGTTCTTTACGGGTTCCTCCTATGCATCTCTTGGCACCATGGACGTAGCGTTTATGGCAATCGGCTACGGGATGGAAATCAATCCGGGCCTGGTCGCCGGCATGGCGGTGTCTGGCGCAGTCTTTGGCGATAAGATGTCGCCCTTTTTCTGATACGACCAACATGGCGCCGGCGGCTTCAGGCACCGATATCTTTGCCCATATCAAATCCATGTTTTATACGGTGATTCCTCTTTTGTTATCACGACGGTCTTGTACTTCATCATGGGATTGAAGTTTAATGCTGCTTCGGAGGAATCTCTGCAGAGCATCAAAGCCATCGTGGTTGCCCTTGACGAGAGTTTTACGATTTCGCCGCTACTGTTGATTGTACCGGTGTTCACCATCATCCTCGTCGCAAAGAAGATTCCGGCCATGATTGCCTTGATCATCGGCGCACTGGCGGGCGTTATCGCAGCGCTGATTGCACAGCCGCAGTTCAGCTTTAACGAAGTGGTGACAGCCATGTCTGTGGGATTTGTCGGGGGAGTTTGAAGAGGAAGCACTGGCCTCATTGCTGAACAGAGGCGGTATTTCGGCCATGATGTCCACCATTGTCTACTGCATCTTTGCTCTTGAACTGGGTGAATTGATGTATGAAATGGGAGTGCTCTCGGTGATTTTGGATAAAGTGAAGGACAGAATTTTGAAGCCGTGCAATTTGATTATCGCCACACTGATCTCCTGCCTGGCTACGGTCATGCTGACAACATCACAGTACATGGCTATTTTGCTGCCGGGAGAAGTGTTCCGCTCATCCTATGAGAAGGCCAACATGGCGCCATACGTGCTGTCCAGGACTTTAGAAGACGGCGGTACGATTTTTTCCTTCCTGGTACCGTGGTCGGCAGCAGCCATATACAGCTCCGGTGTGTTGGGTGTTTCCACGCTGCAGTATCTGCCCTATGCCTTCCTGCCGCTGCTCTGCCCAGTCTTTGCCATTCTCTGTGCCGTTACGGGCATCGGAGTTTTGGACCGCGAGGGAAAAGTCTGCGGGCAAGACTACGAGGAACGCTGCTTAAATAAAAAAGGTTTCAAAGGTGCGTTCAATATTCATATTTTTCTAGTTCGTTGGAATAGTGAAGAGCCGGTAAGGGATATGCCGGCTCTTTAAATTGCACTGAAATTATCTTTTGTTGTGTAGTTATTCTCATAGACCTAAATGTAAATTGATGTAAAATAAAAAATGTAATAATTTTATATTAATTGAAAAAGGAGGAACCATACATATGGAAACCATAGACACCAAGGGTGGACTTCTGACGGCAACACCAGAAGCGAGGGCATCTCTTCGCAGAGAGTATAAAGACAGTGTTTTCCGGCTGCTGTTTAATAACAAGGAAACTGTAATCAATCTGTACAATGCGATTGCGGGGGAAAGAATACACCACGGAAACCCAGGTGAACTTTACGACCATAGAGGATGCCGTGTTCAAAACAGAAAAGAACGATATCGCTTTTCTGCTTGAAAATACTTTTGTCGTATTGCTTGAGCATCAATCTTCGCCTAACAAAAATATGACGACCAGAGATTTGATCTATTATTCGACGATTCTGCAGAGGATGTATGGGATGAGCGCTTTTTTGAAGGAGAGATGCGTCAAAATTCCCCGCCCCGAATTCATCGTTCTATATAACGGCGTGAGGGAGATGCCTGATTACCAAGAGATGAAACTGTCTGATAATTTTTATGACCATGAGGAAGAAACTGGTTTACAACTGACCGTAAAAGTGTACAATATAAATAACGAGTGCATAACGGAGCGATGCTCCTATGCACTGATGTCGCCCGCAAGGGGGCGACGCTTTGCAAGGTACGTTCTTTGAAACATTCGGAAGGAATCTTGAGGTGATGGAACTATGCAGGACTTTACAGGAGTACAGTCAGTTTGTCGGTATTGTACGAGAGTATGCGGAAACGCAAAAACTGAGTGACAGCGTTATGGCCGAAATCCTGCAGAAGTGCAGGGCGGAAAACATACTGAAGGAGTTCCTGGAAAAATACGGAACGGAGGTCATCGGGATGTTGTTCGAAGTGCTGACAGAGGAAGAGGCCCGGGAATTGTCCAGACAGGACGGATTTGAACTGGCGGAAATCGCCGAACTTACTGACTTGCCGTTAGATGAGATTGAGGGGCTGTAATGCTTCTAAGTAATATGGAAGAGAAACAAGGTGGTGATAAAATGTGTAGGAACGAGAAAAGGCGAAACGATGTATGGCTCCATGCAAAGCCAGTATGATGAGCGACACTTGCATGGAGTAGATCGGCGTCGCTGAAACGAGATTGCTGGCTTTGCTGCTTGAAAGAAATAATCGAGGAGGAAGCCAACATGAAATATACAAATGCAACCCTGATTCTTCCGGATGAATTGGTAGAGGAACTGCAGAAATACATACAGGCAGGATATCTCTATGTTCCGGCAAAAGGAGAAAGGCGTAAATCCTGGGGAGAGTTATCCGGTTATCGCAAAGAACTGGATCAGCGAAACGCTGCTATATTGTCAGAGTACCGTCGCGGTATTTCTGCTGAGGCGTTGGCTGACCGCTATTGCCTTTCAATTTATGCAATCAGGAAAATCATATATCAGAAATAGTAAGACTCCTGTACACTGGTCAATAGGCCCAAGTGTGCAGGGGTTTTGCTTTTCGGGGGGCAGGAAGCTGCGTGAACCGGTTATGAAGAAATGAATTGACTGCATCATTTGGGAAAAACAGCCAGCTTTCATATAGTATACAGAACAGGTCTGCCTTATTTTGTATATTGAGAGGCGGGTATTCTCCATGTATGATAGAAGACAGAAAGGGGAGATTTGATGAATGTATATATGGGATATGCCTGTGCAGATATTACTCCAGAAGAGCAGGCAGAGATGATCGGTTTTGCCAGACCCGACAATTTATCGAAGGGAATACTGCACCGCTTAGAGGCATCGGTTATGGTTCTGAAAGCTACAGAGGAAACCTGCTGCCTTGTAACCATTGACAGTCTGGGCTTCACTACGGAGCTTTCCAATCTGCTGCGGCAGAAAATCGGGTCGAAATTGTGCACGCCGCCAGAGAAGGTAATGCTCTGTTTTTCCCATACTCACTCCGCTCCAACTGCCGGTACGGAAGACGGAATCTATTATCAGCCTGCCTGTGAGAAAATACTGACCGCAGTATCTGAGGCAGTTTCCGTGATGAATCCCATCAAAGCTGCCTGGGGACTCGGATCTGGTGAAATTGGCGTGAACCGTCGTGGCGATACCGCTTCAGCAGACAACCGCATTGGTATTTTGAAGGTGGTTGACAGCGATTCAGGCACATTGAAGCTGTTGCTGCTGCGAGTCACAGCGCATGCTAACGTACTTTCCAGTGACAATGATCTCATCTCAGCAGATTACTTTGGTGTGACGAGAAAATTATTAAAAAAAGAAAAATACGGCTGTGAGGTCCTGATGACCCAGGGAGCAGCAGGAGATATCAGACCAAAATATCAGCAGGACAATGCCGCGTTTTTGGAAATACATGCATGGGAAGAACCGCATAAGAAGTATACAGAGGCAGAGAAGAAGAAATACTTTGACCAGAGCAGGGAGGCACTGCGCAAAATGGCGGATAGCATAGATCGTGCAGTGGGCAGCATCCTCGATGACATGATACCACAGTCAATAACCAGACTTGCCATGTTTTCGATGCACAGCAGCTTTGCAGCAGATGTGCCCTCGCTGAACCGTGCAACTGAGATTGCGGAGGAGGCGGCACAGATGGCGGGCATAGACGGAACCGGCTGGCTGAAGGAAGTACAGCGCCTGCAGGGCTTGCACATTAAAAAAAGCAGTTTGCCGATGTTGAAATACAGTATTTCTGTATTAACGACGGTTGTTTATGCGGCGCGGCAAATGAGACCATGTGCAGGATGGCTCTGGATGTGACGGACAAGGCAGGGGAATCCTCTGCTGCTGTTTGGCGGCTATACCAATGGATGCAGCAGTTATCTTCCCACCGCTGAAGAATACGACAAAGGCGGTTACGAAGTGCTTTGGTCGAATCTGATTTATTATTCCTATCACGGCAGAGTCATGCCGCTGAACAGAGATACAGCCGACCGACTTGTTGCAGCCGTAGTGCAAGGCTGGGAAGCGTTTTTATACAGAGGGAGATTGAAAAATGAAAATATATCCACGAACAGGGGATTTACAAACTATTTATTTAAAAGATGTGATTACAAATCCGAATATTGTAGTAGGCGATTATACGATGTACAATGATTTCAGAGATGACCCAACGCTGTTTGAGCACAACAACGTGCTTTATCACTACCCGATTAACGACGATAAACTGATGATCGGCAAGTTTTGCTCCATCGCCTGCGGTGCAAAGGTCCTCTTTAACAGCGCCAATCATACTATGAACTCTTTGTCCGCCTATCCCTTTCCTCTTTTCTTTGAAGAATGGGGACTGGATCGCAAACACGTTGCAAGTTCTTGGGATCACAAGGGGGGACATCGTCATTGGAAATGATGTTTGGATCGGCTATGAGGCCGTCGTCATGGCAGGCGTCACCATCGGGGACGGCGCTATCATTGGAACGCGGGCAGTGGTGACAAAAGATGTTCCGCCGTATATGATTGTCGGCGGGATACCGGCCAGACCGATAAAAAAACGTTTTTCAGAAGAGACCATTGAAAAATTGCTGGACCTGCAGTGGTGGGACTGGCCGAGAGAAAAGCTGGCAGAGAATATTGAGGCGATCCAAAACGGCTGTATTGAACAGATAAAGTGAAGTTTTTGCCATTGACTTCCCCATATATCCATGATAACGTAAAAGAAAACGGAGATGGAATTATATGGGAAAAAATCATACAATTTAACAAAAATCGCAAATGCGTGATCCTCTTTCTATGACTAACGATATTATTTTTTTTTTCTGGTCTATGGTGCGGGCACGAAGGAATCGAATAAGGCCCTGCTTTCTTTACTGAATGTAGTCCTAGAAAGAAAAGATCCTATTACGGAGGTTAAAATAGTCAATACCGTACATAAGGGATTTCATCCAGGGGATAAAGAGACGGTAATGGATGTCAAGGCACGATCGGAGAAGGGAGAGCAATTTAATATAGAGATGCAAGCCTCTGTGCAGTTATTTTTTGGAGAGCGGACGCTGGTCTATGGGGCGAGAATGGTGAACTCTTCGTTGGCAAAGGGGAGGATTATGATACAATGAAAAAAGTATAGTCATCTCCTTTATTGACGGCGTCATGTTTAAGGATACGCCTAGTTTCCACACGAAGTTTGAATTGAGAGAAAACAGGGAAGGGCTGTTACTGACGGATAGACTGGAGATCTATTTTTCTTGAACTTGGGAAGATAGATGACAGTAAAGATCCCGAAGAGATGGAACCATTAGAGCGGTTATGCGCATATCTCAAATTTGCTGGAGACTACAGGAGAGCTGACTATGTAGAAAAGCTGTTAGATACAGGAGAGGAGGCCGTCCTAATGTCAGATCAAGTATTCAGAGAGATAACAGAAGATGAGAGTCTTCAGGACTTATTGTGGCGCAGGGAGATTGCAGAGCACGATTTAGCCACCAAAGTAATGCTTGCGGAAAAAAAAGACGGCGAGCGGATTGGCATTGAGAAAGGTATTGAGAAAGGCATCGCTGCCTTTATACAGGATTATGTAGAAGACGGAAGGGAAGCGGAAGCAATTATTGAAAAGCTTGTGCTTCGCTTCGATTTGCAAGAGGATGAAGCGCGCCAGTATTATGAAAAGTACAGCGATTGTTAATTCTGCCTCTGGTAGTGAGAGCCAGTATGAGCTTATTTGCTGGCGTAAAAGAACAATAATATAAATAGCTAGAGAAAAAAATCAGAGTAGGAACGGAACCTTCTACTCTGATTTTTTGTTGGCGCCGAATAGGCATGATAAAACCACCAGTTCAACTGGTGGTGGGCAAAACTCTTATAGATAAGTTAAACGAACCTCCTTATGCTACAATAAAGATGGTCTGGCAACCACAATAAAGAATATAAGGAGGTTCATGACAAATGGATGATGTAAAGAGTTTATCACACAGCAAATGGAGATGCAAATACCATATCGTGTTTGCACTTAAATTTCGCCGAAAGGAGATTTATGGAAAGAAGAAGGCAGAGATCGGAAAGATCCTGCGTATGCTCTGCGAGAGGAAAGGCGTGAGGATCATCGAGGCAGAATGCTGCCCTGACCATGTGCACATGCTGGTAGAGATACCACCGCACCTGAGTGTGTCTGCATTCGTAGGGTATCTCAAGAGCAAGAGCAGCCTGATGATCTTCGAGCGGTCCGCAAACCTGAAGTACAAATACGGGAACAGGCATTTCTGGTGCTGTGGGTATTATGTTGACACGGTTGGGCAGTATGAAGGGACAATCCGTGACTACATAAGGAACCAGCTGGAAGAGGGCATGGTGAATGACCAGATCAGCCTGAAAGAATATGTTGACCCGTTTGTGGATGTGAAGGAAAAGTAAAATGAAATACCCCCCGGGCAGGGGGGGTATCAGATAACAAAAAGTGTGGTTGCAGACCTTTTCAGTGCACCTTTCAAGGTGCGACCACAGGAGAAAGGCCCTTATAGGGCCTGGTCAAACCACCAGTTCAACTGGTGGTTTTTGATTTCGTGCTGTTTGGTCCATGGATGATCTACTTCCTCATTTCTAAAGCATATGCTTCGTACTCCTGGCCGACCTCTTTTTTTTCTGGAGGCGTTGTCAACAGGCTGACGATGATGTTGACAGCGAGAGCCACCAGGAATGCAGGCAGCAGTTCGTAAATGCCGAAAGCGCCGCCCAGCGGTTTGACTGCGTATTTCCAGACAAAGATCATCACTGCGCCGATTACCATGCCTGCAATGGCGCCCTGCTTGTTAGAACGTTTCCAGAAAAGGGCGCAGAGCATGACAGGACCGAAGGTAGCCCCAAAACCTGCCCAGGCAAAAAGAGACGATTTCAAAAACGGAGCTGTCCGGGTTAGAAGCGAAAAGCACTGCAATGACAGAGATTGCGATGACCGTACATCTTGCCGTCAGCATGGACTTCTTTTTCACTCATATTGATTTTGAGAAAATCCCTAAAGATGTTCTGTGATACGCTTGAGGAGGCTGCCAGAAGCTGGGAGTCAGAGGTTGACATGGTAGCAGCCAGAATACCCGCTAAGATGACGCCGGCGACGAGGGCGGCCAGAGCGCCGTGCTGGCTGATCAGTCCTGCAATCCGTACGATGATAGTCTCTGCGTTAGAACCGTCGAGGTATTCTACTGCGCCGGCCTGGGTCATCCTGCAGCCGACGACGCCGATGGTAATGGCAACCGCCAGAGAAATCAGAACCCATATGGTGGCAATTCTTCTGGAAAGTTTCAGCTTTTCCTTGTCCTCGATGGCCATGAAGCGAAGCAGAATATGGGGCATGCCGAAGTAACCGAGTCCCCAGGCGAGCATGGAACATTTTGATAGAAGACCGTAAGGGGATGCACTGCCAGACGCAGGATCATAAGTCTGACTCAGATTGAGATATCCCGGCAGCGCGCTGGCGTTATCCACGACCGCGCTCCAGCCTCCGGCGGCATTGATCCCGAAACCTAGTACCACGATCAGAGCAATTGACATGACGATACTCTGGATCAGATCGGTGGTGCTGGCTGCAAGGAAGCCGCCCAGCGTCGTATAACCTACGATGACAATGGCGCTGATGACCATGGCCCAGAAGTAATCGACGCCAAAGAGGCTGCCGAAGAGTTTTCCGCAGGCAGCAAAACCGGATGCTGTATAGGAATAAAAAACAGGATGATGATGACGGCTGCAATGGCGTTGAGTACGTTTTTCTCGTCGTGATAACGCTTTGAAAAAAAATCCGGAATGGTAATCGCATCGATATGATGGGAATAAGTACGAATTCGTTTGGCAACGATGAGCCAGTTGATATAGGTCCCCAGAGCCAGTCCGATGGCGGTCCAGGCAGCGTCAGCGATTCCCGTGAGGTAAGCGACGCCGGGCAGTCCCATCAGCAGCCAGCTGCTCATATCAGAGGCTTCGGCACTCATGGCGGTGACAAAGGGACCCAGCTTTCTGCCGCCGAGATAAAAATCACCGACATTGTTGTTCTTCTTTGAAAAATAGACGCCTACGCCAAGAACGAAAAGCAAGTAGACGACGATTGCAATCGTGATGCAGACTTGTGATGTATTCATAATGAACGTTCTCCTTTCAATCAGAATCCATTGTAACACAAACAGAATTAGACTGAAATACAGAATAAAGTCTAAACTATTACCAGATAAAATAGAAATAAGCACTGAAATTTCAATGCTTATTTGTTAGACGATTTATTATACTAAAAATATTATTTTTTAATCCGACGTAGATATGGATTTCGGCGTCACCGTCCATGCAGTCATCCTGATACTCTTCAAAGTCGCTGATGAAAGTGCGGGGCAGGTCCATGGACCATATTTCCATCCAGCAGTTTGCTACTGCGGTATGCATATCGCCCTTGACGACGAACTTGGCGTATCTGCCGGCTGGAATGGTTTTGACGATGGTATCTTTTGGCATCGTTTCGATTCAGCGGCTTCACAGGCGACCATGATGGTATAATCATCCATGGCCCCGCCAGCGTAGTCTGTGTAGATACCGAGGACTTTGTCACTGGTCTTGTTCTCTATTTGCGCATAAACACCTTCCCCATAAAACTTTTCCCAAAGCCCGCCGATGACGGCGCCCATTTCGGGAGACTGATTATTGGTTCTGGCGGCGAGACCGACGACTCTTTTTTCTTCTAAATTGACAATTTCGTAATTCATTTGTTTCTCCTATCTTTCTTTTGATAGGCTTATCTTAACATCGATAACATGACATCAGTGTGTCATCAATTTTTTGTTTTTCAAACTAATTTCTGCGGCCAGTTCGCAGAGTTCTCGTCGCAGGTTTTTTGGTGCGGCCAGTTCTGCCTGATTGCCGAAACTGAGAACCCAACTGAAGAGGCTGTATTTGTCAAAGGCCTGATATGTGACCAGCAGCTTTCCGTCTGACTGTTCCTCTATGGTATCGATGCCAAACTCATCTATAATGCGCCACTTCATTGCCGGTTCAAACAAAATTTTTGCTTCAAATGAAGACGGGAAAACTGTTTTACTGGAGAGGTCGGGCGCCTGCACCGGTTTTGGATCAAATAACGTTTCTTCTTTTGTCAGATTCATCATCCTGCCCAGCTTGAACAGCCGGAAACCCTGCTTTTCCAGGCAGTATCCCCAGACATACCAGGAGGACCAGTGAAACACCAGATAGTAGGGTTCAATTTGGCGCTGACTTCCTCCTTTTTGGGAGTAATATTCGAATTTTAGCAGTTGGGACTGCTCGATCGCGTCCTGGATCAGCCCGATCTTCGGCGCGACAGAGGACTTCTGCTGGGATGACAGATCAATCAGAATGTGGTCGTTATTGGCCAGGATATCGGAACTGCCTGCGGAGAGCTTTTCCATCAGCTGCTGGTAGCGATTTGTGCCGCTGACACTGTCCAGACTGCGAAGACCGGCCAAGATGGACTTCATTTCACCTGAAGTCAGGAGAGTGCGGTCCATACGGTAACCGTCCATAATGGAAATACCGCCGTCCCTTCCCTGCTGGGTGACCAGAGGGATGCCGGCCATGCATAAATCTTCGATATCCCTGTTTATGGTACGGCGGGATACTTCGAATTTTTCAGCCAGAAATGGCGCTGTCACCTTTTCCTGCTGCAGCAAAATAGATAGAATTCCGATGAGGCGGTCAATTTTCATAAATAGATTCTCCTTCTTGTCAGTGAGACTGTGAAATCATTGTACCATATGCTCTAAGCTCTGTCTTCGGCTTCGCCTCGCCAATCGCTAAGAGACACTGGGCATCTGTCTTACCTCGATTCTGTCTTCGCTCTCGCTCGCTAATCATCGGGTAAGGACATTGTACCATGACTCCATAGCATTTGCCAATAATAAGAAGTTGTGGCAATTTCGAACATCGTATATAATTACAGTAATAGAGAGGAGCTGCCCATGAGTAAAATTAATTTTCACTGCACCTATACTGCCATGACGGCAGATCCACTTATGGCGGATGCGACTTACATCAACGTCCTGCCTTCCCCGGCGCTGGCGCCGTACATCCGCTGCTTTTGGGGTTCAGAACAGGATTTTGACCCTGCCAGATCGGCCATATATAGAAACACCTTGATTGTTCCTGACACTTGCTTTGATTTGATGCTCTTGAAAGACAATGAGAGAGGTACTTATCGAATGACTTTTTGTGGGTATGAGCAGTACCTACAGCATCGACCAATGGAGAGAAAATGAGAGAAAGATGTCTCTCTTTTGCCATTCGTTTTCCTTTCTGGGCTATGCATCTGATTGGTGCGGATCATTATAAAGATACGATGGATCAGCTTTTGCCTGCAGAAGAGTTTTTTCCCGATGCGCAGGCCCTCTGTGAGCAAATCTTTGATGTGACTGCTTTTTTTTCGGAAAGGGTTCGCCTAGCCGAGCGGTATATAGAAAAACGGATTGCAGACAGCAGGCCTAACTCGCAATTTCTTAATGGCGCAGAACTGATGGTGAGACAGAAGGGAAACGTGACCCTGGATAATATCTCCGGTCATCTGGGATACAGCCATCGGCAGACACAGAGAATTTTTCGCGAAATGACAGGTCTTTCGCCGAAACAAATGGCGGATTTAGTCCGCTATCAGTCACTATGGCAGGAGCTATTGCGTTCAGGAGACTTGAACTATCAGGATATGGTGCACAAGTATGGCTATGCGGATCAGTCACATTTGATCAGCCATTTTAAAAAAGTACCATTCTATGACACCGCGGGAAGCCGTCAAAAAGAATTCTATAACAGACGGTAAAAGATGTCGCTTTTTTTTTCTATTTTCCGCTTTAGAAAGATGATAAAATTATAAAAACGACAAGGAGGAGATACAATGATTTTTGCATGTTTATTATCTGTGAAAGATATCAATAAGGCGAGGGCCTTTTATGAAGAAATATTTGATCTTAAAGTGGATGCCGACTTTGGCATAAATGTGGGGTTCGACTGCGGGCTGGCCTTGCAGCAGGATTTTAGCTGGCTTACAGGGATTCCGTCAGAAGAAATCAAGGACAGGGAGAACAGCTTCGAGGTTTATTTTGAAATGAAGGATTTTGACGAGTTCGTGGCAAAGCTAAAGAAAAGGGATGATATTCGCTTGCTTCACGACGTCAAAGAGCACGGCTGGGGACAGCACGTCATTCGTTTCTACGATTTGGACAACCATCTCATCGAGGTCGGCGAAAGTATGAAGTCCGTTATAGAAAAGTTCATGGATCAGGGGATGACCTTGGAAGAAGTGGCAAAGAGAATTGACGGCACCGTCACGGATGTGGAAAAAATGCTGCGTGCAGCAGAATAATGACTGAAATAGAATCATCATTTGAGGGCGGGGGCGGAAGGCTCCGCCCTTGCTTTTTGTATTTTCTCAGGGCTATGCATCGCAGTCTTTATACACTGCCAGCATCATAGGCAGGACGCGTTTCGCATACTGCGCTAAGGAATAATCGCCGTTGCACAGGCACCAGTCGTACATCAGCCCCCGCTCCAGCATGGCGTAGGTCTTGATGATCTCGTTGATAGAAAGGTCGCGGCGCAGCTCGCCCTTTGCTGGCCTTCCTGCAAGATTTTCCGCAGCAGCTTATAGTAGGTGCGGTCCTGGTCGAGGAGGTGGCGGTCGCCCCTGGTGATGAGCTGGGAAGAGAAGAGACGAGCCAGCAGATCCACAGAGATGGAATTCTCTATCATCAAAAACAACTCCTGATTGAGGTAAATCAATTGATCTATGGCGCTGTCGTCCTCCTGCAGCGTCTCTTTTTAATTCCTCATATTTTTCCTCAAAGAGAAAGGAGAGGGAGGAGAGCAGGGCGTCCTTTCCATCGAAATAGTGATAGAACGACCCCTGTGACGTGCCAGATTCTTCTACAATTTCGTCCACCGTCGTATCGTCATACCCTTGGTCGTAGAAGAGCTTCCAGGCAGCGGAAATAATTTTGCCCTTGGTATTTCTCGTATTTTTTCTTTGCCATTTGTCGTCGTCCTTTCTAAAACAGGGAGAGCTGTACGCCCTCGTCCTTCTTTGGCGGCATGTAATTATGGGACAGGGTGTGTGCCTTTTTGATTTTTTGCGAGGCGCTTGTAGAACGCCGTCCGATATTCCTGGTCCAGCCGCCCCTCTCTATATAAATCGCGAAAGATCGGATCCAATCTGGGATACTCTAATCTGATAAAATCAAAAAAAGAGCGCCTCGTCCGTCCGCGAAGGCCGAGAAGGCCGGGCAGGGCGTAGGAAACTTTCGCATCTTCACCGTGAGAATAAAGGGCGTTCAGATTTTCGTCCGAGTCGGTCAGATAGGGGGATGATCGGCATCATGTGCAGGCCTCGTGACGCATCGGTCTTTGCAAATTCTTTGAGCATCTGAAAACGCCTGAGCGACGGGACGCCGCCCGGCTCAATCTTCCTTCTCACGCTCTCATCCATGCAGGTGATGGTCGCCGCTACATTGACATAGGTGATACTGGCAAGCTCCGCAATCAGGTCAAAGTCACGCAGAATCAGATCGGATTTGGTGGAGATGATGCAGGGCGTCTTGTACTTGATCAACAGCTTCAAGATATCCGGCATCATTTTGCGCTCTTTTTTTTCGATGGGCTGATAGCTGTCGGTGACGCCGCCGATGTTGACGATTTCCCGTTTCCAGGAAGGACTGGCAAGCTGCTTCTCAAGCTGTTCGACGACATTGGTTTTGATGTAGATGGTGTCAAAGAAATCATTATCGGGCATGTAGTCCTGGGTATACAGGGCGAAACAGTATTCGCACTTGTGCGCGCAGCCGCGATAGATATTCAGATCCCAGCTATAAGGCAGTCTGCGGCTGTGTAGTTTGTTTAGCGCTTGTTTACAGGTGATTTCACGAAAATGAGATGACATTTAATGCTTTCTTCCTCCCTGAATAAATGTTAGAATAAGTATAAGTATACCACAGTTGATAAATTTTAGGGAGAAGAACATGGAAAAGAGAGGCGTCTGCCAGTTTTTGTTAGATCATGCGGCCCAGGGGCCGTATCCTTTCACATGCCGGGACACAAAGGAGCGGCAATCTATCGAAAATGGATACAGCGGGTTTCTGGACCAGATGATGGACTGCGATATCACGGAGATTCCCGGAGCGGATAATCTCTTTCAGACGGAAGGCATTATCAAAGAAACCATGGAACGGTATCGCAGACTATATGAGACAAGGGAAAGCTATCTGCTCATCAACGGCAGCAGTGCGGGATTGATTGCTGCAATTCTGACTTGCGTACCAAAGGGCGGCGAACTGATCCTTGCGCGGAACTGCCATAAGTCTATTTTCAACGCCATTTCCATGGCAGGCGCGCAGCCGGTGTACGCTTATCCAGAGGTAATTGCCGACGATGGGATTTCGGGTGAGATCACCGCTGACGAAATACGTTGCTGCCTGACGGCGCATCCTGACTGCAGCGCAGTGATTCTGCCCAGCCCAAACTATTATGGCGTCTGCAGTGACATCAAAAGCCATCGCCCAGGTGGTTCACGATGCGGGCAAAATCCTCATTGTCGATCAGGCCCACGGCGCCCATCTGAAATTTTTGACAAATACATCGGGAGTGATATCAAAGCCGCGGAGAATCTTGGCGCAGATATTGTCATCAACAGTATTCACAAGACATTAGCCTCCTACACCCAGAGCGCTATTGTCAACCTCTGTTCGGACAAAGTTGACAAGTATGCCTTTGAGGACAAGCTGCAGCTGATTGAGAGCTTCAGTCCATCCTACCTTTTTTGATGGCATCTCTGGATATTAATGCAGATCTGTTGGAACAAAAAAGGAGAAGATTTGATTCGCCAGTGGGAGGAAAATTTTACAGTTTTTTTTATGAAAATGCTGCCCGGATCGAAGGGTTGAGAGTGATGAAACATCCCCCTTCTCGACCATACGAAAATCAACCTGGACATGAGCGCCTATGGTATCGACGGGTTGGAGCTGGAAGCGCTTTTGATGGAGCGGAATATCTTCGTAGAGTTGGTGACAGGGAATATCGTCATGTATGACAGGAATCGGCAATAAACGATGCGACTTCGACAGATTGCTGTCCGCTCTGTGGGAAATCGCCTCTAATCGCCAAATAGCGATAAACTCTGCACCGGCAAAACAGCGTCTGACGCAGAAAAAATTGGTGCAGAAACCTTTGCCGCAACAGAAAGAACGCATCAAATTGGAAAAAGCGGCGGGCAGAGTCTCGGCATCGTCAATCATTCCTTATCCGCCGGGAATCCCGATTATCTGTCCGGGCGAAGTCATCGACCAGGAGATTTTTTGACCTATGTAAAGGATTTGCGGACGAAAGGGGAGAAAGTGATCGGTATTGACGACCTGGGCAGAGTGGTAGTCGGAAAGGAGAGGCGGTAATGGCAAAGATTTGTATGGCGGGAGCAGGCAGTGTGATTGAAACTGCGAAGCTTATCAAAACAGAAATGTTAGAAAGGGGAAAAAGTACCTCCCGATTTGAGAGCGGAAGTATATCATGTGCAGGACGGCGTAGGCGTTGCGTTATTCGTATTTGAACGATATTATATGAGGACAAGTGGATTTACCAGCCTTACCGTAGCAGTTACCGGTGACAATGAGGCGGTCTATGTAGACGGCATCGGTGCCGGTGGCGGTGGGATGATGGAGGCAATTTGGAGTACAGAAGACAAACTGCTGAAAACGCTGATAGAGATTTTAAAAGAACGTGGTTTTGAAGAGTTTATACAAGAGGAAAAGTGAGAAAGGTTTAAAATGAGGAGATTGGATAAATAAAAATGTTTATCGAGTAGGAAGTTCTGCGAGGACTGTTTCGCTTTATGGGGCCAAGTCATCGACCTGGGCAGAGTGGTAGTCGGAAAGGAGAGTATCTGATGGCTAAGATTTGTATGGCGGGAGCAGGCAGTGTGATTGAAACTGCAGAGTATATAAAAAAAGAGATGCTGGAAAGGGGAGGTATATCCCCTGAACTCAAAGACGAAGTGCGCCATATTCAAGACGGCGTTGGTATTGATTTGATCGTCTTTGAGCGATACTATATGAGAAATGGGAGTTATGCTAGTTTGACCGTAGCGATTACCGGCGATGATGAGGCAGTTTATGTAGACGGTATCGGTGCCGGCGGAGGCGGCGGTATCTTTAATATATCCTGGGGCAGTGAAACTGATTTCACAGATCTGCTGGCAGAGATTTTGGAGGAGCGGGGCTTTAAGGCACTCGCGGAGGAGGAACACTGAATGATAGAAATCTACAAGGATCAATCCTTAATGAGCAGGGACATCCCCTTTGGAATCCTGGACGTGCAGTATCCGGATCGGTCGGCATGGGATCTTGCGGGGTTTGCAGCGATGCGGGATCAAGAACTTGCCGCCATCAAAAGCCAGGCGGAAACCTACGACCGCAAGGCGGAGTTTTCGGAAGACCCCTATTTCCGTTATTTTCGGAAACACAAGAAGACCTATCCTGTCATGGCGCAATTGGAAAGTTTTTGTTAAAAGACCGCCCTTTTCCAGAGTACAATCCTATCAACCAGGTGGCATTTCTGACGGAATTAAAGACACGCATGCTGACCGGTACCCATGATGCAGACAAAATTGAAGGGGCGCTGGTCTTGTTCGAGGCGGCGGAGGAAATTTCTTTTGTCGGCATGGGCGGGCGTGATAAACACAGCTATAAAGGTGACTTGACCGGCAGGGATGATGGCGGCGTAATTCTGACCATGATTTCCGGTCCCGACGAGAAAACGTGTCTGACAGAGGAGACGCGTCATCCCGTTTACATGGTCTTTGCGCCGGAGGGATTGGCTGCCGCCCAGGTGGAAGACTGCCTCAATCAAATGGAATTTTATATCAAAAACCTTAGCACCGAGGGCGGAAATCGAGCGCAGAATCGTATAACCGCAGTTAATGGAGGATTAGATGATGAGTAAAGATACAGAGAAAATAGTTAGAGAGTTGCAGGAATTCATGGATCAGTTTAAGGATTTGTCAGAGGAAGAGGCGAGGGGGAAAGTAGATGAATTTCTGAAGCAATATAACGATAAATTAGCGGCAGTGGATCCAGTGGAAAAAGACCAGTGGTATTATCTGGATCTTGCAATGGAGGCTGAGGATGTCAAAGTGGCCAGGAAAAATGCCCAGAAAGCGCTGACGATTGACCCCTATTGTACTGACGCGGAACTGCTATTGATCGACCTGATGGACATCACGCCGGAAGAAGCAAAGAAGCGCTTTGAGAAGTTAATCAAAAAGACAGAGAAGCATTTGGAGGAGGAAGGGTACTTTGCGGAAGAAAATATCGGCAGTTTCTATATGATTCATGAAACCAGACCATATATTCGCGCGCTGGGAACCTATATGGACGATCTGATTGGACTGGGTAAGTTCAGAGCGGCTATCCGTGCAGGGTTGAATATCATCAGGCTCAATGAAAACGACAACCTGGGAATCCGTTATGACTTGATGGCTCTGTACGCTTTTATGGAGGACGTATCCTCTGCGGAAGCTCTTCTTGCGGCCTACGAGGAGGAAAAAAGCGCAGGTATGCTGTTTCCTTTGATTCTGCTCTACTATAAAATGGACGATTACACCAAAGCCCGTAAATACTTGAAGCTGTTAGCGGGAAAAAAATCCGGATTTGAAAAAAATTGATGATGGAGGAATTGACTGACGAGGAGCTGGATCAAAATGCTATGCCCTTTGGTTATGCCATGGACACCATTGGCGAGTTGATGGATGTCATCAACAGAGATATGTTTTTGATCGATAGTTCCGTGGGCGGCATGCTGTGGATAAAGAGCGAGTTGTCCAAGATGTAGCAGCGGTTGAAAAAAGCCGGCGTATCAACGACTGAAAATGTTGGTGCGCCGGCTTTGATATGTAACAGGTTATCTCAGCTTAAATGTCTTCGGTGCGTACTTATAGGCAAAACCAATGAAAGGATGACGTATAAGATAGCAAACCCTACCATGGGACCCGAAAGCGATTGTCGGCAGTTTGATGTACATAAAGGCGAAGGGAATGATGTAAGTGATGTAATTGACAATGGCATAAGTAACGCTTTTTTTGACTGCAGTTCCACGTTATATGGCTGCAGCAGGTAGTACATGACCAGGTGGTGGACGGAAAAGAACACCGACATGGAAATGATGGCGAGGAACAGCATCAAATAGTTCAGCGGATTATCCGTGCCGCCCGACAGATACAGTACCAGAGGCAGACCAAGGGCGATGAGCATCGCTGGCAGCAAATTGATGGCGACCAAAGTGCGCAGCCGCTGCCGGAACAACTGCAGAATCGCTTCAGGCTGACGATAAAAACGATAGGTGAGCATGCTGTGATCGCAGTTCATGAACATGGCCTGGGTGACATATTGTCCGCGGTTGACAAAATACATGATTAACAAGGCCAGCGGCAGAGAGTTTAACATCATCCGATTAGCTCTTGCTGCGACTTCTGGACTGATAAAAATCATGACCAAGGCAGCGACAAGGGAATACGCCGATACCGATGGAAAAATTGCGGGCAGATCTGGTCAGGCAGCTTACGGTGACGCTTTACGAAAATTTCGTGAAGGTAACCGTAACCGCTTTTTGCTGTTGACTTTGACGGAGCTGTCCAGCTGTTTCTTTTGGAAGGTATCAATATTGGCCTGTCTGACTGCTTCGCTGCTGCAGCCGAAGAAGATGTTGTTGTCCGAGAGCAGCTTCCTTATAGATCCTGCGGTATCCCTGGAATCTCAAAGATATACGCTGCCCGCGAGACCAAAAGACTATGACGGGCACCATCAAAATATAAAATAATGTTTCGCTGAGGTTCAGGTTTATCAGCGGGGAGCCCGTAGGCGCAGAGCAATATTGCGAATATGGCTATCAAATTCTTGGCGAAGGTTTGTTTTCGTTATATGTTTTTCGGCCTGTCCGCTGAGATTGCCACAACAAAAACTGTGAAAACAGATCTTGCTGAAGACGACAAAAATGCCATGAGTATACAAGTCGGCAAACGCAATCCGACGAGGAGGCCGCAGACGATAAACGATGCGCCCAGACCCAGCAGTGATTTTAATAGAAAATATCCGTAATTAGACAGTGCATATTCCCTGGGATCCATCTTCAGCAGGAACATGGCATAGTATTTATCCTTTGTAGGATTAAAGAGGTGTGAATTCATAATGACACCGATTAGGGTCATCAGCAGAAAAAATGTGCAGTACAATGGCTGCGGTATCTGCTTGATACAAGGTGGCCGGCAGATAGATCATCAGAGCTACATAGACAGGCTTTGTGACAAAGATGTTAGCGAGTTCTAGTATAACGCTGACGATGCCCGCAAATATTTTCAGGCCGCGGCTCTTGTAAAGAACAGCGGGAAGCAGCTTTTGATCAAAGGAATCTGCTTCAGGGAAAAGATGATGCCGTTAACCCTGTATGTATTTTTCAATGCGAAGGCTTTTTTGAACGTTTTAAACATTGTCTTCCCTTTCAGAATGCCGATGACTCGCTCCTTCAGTCCCGATTCAGTTAAGTTTGTCTTATCGATCTCTTCTAAAACGCCATTATTGAGAATTACGATTTCATCACAGAGGCTGACCGCTAGGTCCATGATATGGGTGGAGAAGATGATGATGTGGTCGCTTTTGATTTGGCGCAGAAGGTCCTTCATCTGTTCCGCCACCAGCACGTCGAAGGAAGTGAGCGGTTCGTCCAAGAGCAGAATACCAGCGCTGCCGATAATATTGACCAGCATCTGCATCTTGTTCTTCATGCCATGGGAATAGTCTTTCATCAGCTTGTCGCGGTCTGCTTCTTCAATATCCATGAAGGTAAAGTATTCGTCAATGGTCTTGGGTTCTTTTATTTTGGACCCATTAATGTCCAGAAAGAATTTTAGGAATTCTCGCCCTGTCAAAAATTCAGGAACAGCAGGAGTGGAGAGGACGTAGCCAATATCGTCAGGGCTTGCGTTCCTCTCGGCGCCGTCTTCCTCAATGACAAAGGAGCCGCCGTCGATGGGAAGATCTTCGTCAATACAATTAAACAAAGTGGTTTTTGCCTGCGCCGTTCTTACCTAAAAGACCGTAAATTTTTCCTGTTTCAAAGGTAAAGGTAATATCCTTTAAAACTTCCTTGCTTTCGAAGTTTTTCTGTAAGTTGATTATCTTTAATTTCATCATCATTCTCCTGGATTTCTATTTTTGTTCACTCATTATATTATAGTGGATTTCGGCGCACAAGTAAAATGTTTGTTAAACATTTTCATCTATGTTGACACATGTTAATATGGATGCTATTATAGCTATATTAACATGTGTTAATATAGCTTGATACTGAAGGAAGGAAAAAAAATGTGAAAGAAAAACCATATCACCATGGGAACCTGCAGACTAAACTGATAGAAGAGGGCCTAGCCCTGATTCACGAAAAAGGCAGAGGGATTTTCCTTGAGGAAATTATCTAAGAGAGTAGGCGTGTCTCCTACGGCCTGCTACAATCATTTTGCAAATGTTGATGAACTGTTGGCTGAAATGAAAAATTATGTGACGAAGAAATTTTTGTGACGCCTTATTAGAGGATATAGACGAAAGTGAAATGGCAACTGCAGCGATCAGAATGGGAAAATCATATGTCAATTTCTTTGCATGTAATCCACATTACTTTACGTTTATCTATGATAACGAAGAGTACCGGATCAATCTGACCGAAGCTGCTTTTGAAGGAGATTTTGCTCCATTTAACATTTTTAAGGAAACAGCTGTAAAGTGTATGGAACACCATCATATCGACAAAAGAAAGATATCGAGATAATCTATTAGTCATGTGGGCGACGGTGCACGGCCTGGCCGCAATGGCCAATATGAGAGGTTTTTCATTATGGGGGGAGACTGGGGTCTGCTGACTGAAACATTACTGGATACGAAGATCAATTTGCTATGACAAATTATCTGAAAAAGAAAGGGGAAATAACATGACAATTATAGAGGCAATGGAAGCTCGACATGCAGTAAGGCGTTATAAAGACAAAGAAATAGCAGCCAGCGCTGTTGAAGGGCTGCTGCAGGAAGAAATCAACAGATGCAACCAGGAGGGCTCACTAACCATACAGCTGATTTTAAATGATAAAGATGTATTCAAAGGTTTGATGGCCTACAGCGTAGGCTTTCGCGGCGTATCCAATTATATCGCCTTTGGCAGGCCCTGCGGATGAGAAAATGGAAGAAAAGCTAGGATATTATGGACAACGCATCGCTCTAAAGGCTCAACAGTTAGGCCTGAACACTTGCTGGGCAGCAGCTACCTATAAGAGGGGAACTGTAAGGCCGTCGTGGGAGATCATGAAGAGCTGATCTGCGTTCTGGCCTTAGGATATGGAGCGACGCAGGGGGTTCCCCATAAGTCGAAAGCCATGTCAGAGCTCTGCAACCTGGAGGATGATATGCCGGAATGGTTTCGAAAGGGGGATGGAGGCTGTGCTGCTTGCACCAACAGCCATGAACAGACAAAAACTTTTTTCTCACATTAAACGGTGAGGATGTAACTTTTTGAAGTAAAAGAAAGTAAATACAGCAAGATAGACTTGGGCATTATCAAATATCACTTCGAAGTCGGATCGGGCTCTCTGTAAACGAATGGCTGCTGAGAAAATACAGCGGTCCAGCGGCGGCATTGGAACTTTTAAGTTCTTATGCCGCCGATTTTTACAATATAGGAAATATCATTTAAAGAACGTATTTCCACGTTTTTTATGAGCATTGACATTTGACTTTATTTGTAGTATTATACTTAGCACACTAATTATTAGTTAGCTAAGTAAATTTGGAGGAAAAGAGATGAGTTGCGAAAAGGTATACTACAGTGATCTGTTCAAGAAAATTGCCAACGGCCAGAAAGCTATGCTGAATCACGGAGTGGCCCAGAACGACATTACTTATGTACAGTCGCTGGTACTGCTATTTCTCAATAATATGCGCTGTCAATTTGGGTCAGACCATGAGGTCAGCCAGAAGGATGTGGAAGATTACTTACTGCTGAAGGGTTCCACCGTAACCCGCCTTTTGTCACGCATGGAAGAGAGTGAATTGATTCAAAGAGTGCGCAGTCAAAAGGACTGCCGCAGTAATTATCTGGTCATGACAGAAAAAAGGAGAGTCTTTTTGTACCTGTATTTTATCAGGTGTTAGACAATGTGGAACAGTTGATGACAGACGGCTTCAGTCAAGAAGAAAAAAAGAGACGCTGATGACGCTGCTTCAGCGGGTTCTTAAAAATATAATAAACGCGGAAATAACGGGATCAAAGATTCCTATTTCCACAAAAAAGCAGATTTAGAAAGTTCTGCTGTGCTGGGAGGGAAAAAAAGTTGAAAGAAAAAAAATTTATCGCAAGTTCCAAAATCAGGTGTTACAAAAAGAGAAATTATGATTATCGCAATTGTGGTCGGCGGTGCCTTTATCGCCATTCTCAATCAGACGGTCTTGTCGCCGGCGCTGCCGAAACTGATGGAAACGTTCCAAATTAATGCAGGGACCGCCCAATGGGTGACAACCATCTATATGCTTGTCAATGGGATTATGGTGCCGGTTACCGCCTATTTAATTGATCGGTTTGCGACAAAACTGCTGTTCATCATATCCATGGCAGTATTTATCGTCGGCACTTTGGTGACTGGCATGGCCGGTTCCTTTCCTATTTTGATCATAGGCAGAATCATGCAGGCCATGGGAGCCGGTATTCAGCTGCCTCTGGTAGCTTACGTACCGATGCTGGTATTTCCGCGAGAAAAGCGAGGCACGGCCATGGGTATGGCCGGCATCGTCATGAGCTGTGCGCCGGCTATCGGCCCTGTCTTTGCCGGTTGGATTATCGACCGCTTTGGCTGGAGAATGATGTTCTATTCGATCATCCCTCTAGCTATCGTTATTTTGGTTCTCAGCATCTTCTCGCTGGAAAACGTAGGCGAACGGAAGCGACCTCACCTGGATCTGCTGTCCATCGTGTTGTCATCCTTTGCTTTTGGCGGTTTGTTGTACGGATTTTCCAGTGCCAGCACGAAGGGGTGGGGCAGTCCGCTGGTCATCCTGCCGCTGCTCATAGGGGCCGCTGCCTTTGTCTGGTTTATTCGCAGACAGTTTCATCTGGATGAACCGCTGCTTGAACTGAGAATTTTAAAGACGCCGGTCTTTGCCTGTTCGGCAGCGATTGTGACCATTATTAATTCCGCTCTATCTGTGGGAAGTATCGTATTGCCTATTTACTTACAGAGCGTAAAAGGATTTTCTGCTTTTACGACTGGTATGCTGATGATGCCGGGAGCCGTTGCCTCAATTTTCATGAGCCCCATCAGTGGTCTGCTCTTTGATAAATTCGGACCGAGAGGAATTTCTATTATCGGACTGACCGCACTGACAGGCTCTTTGACCGCCTTGGCCTTTATCGGACCGACCACTTCGGTTCTGCTGTTGATCGTCATTTATGTCTTGCAGTCTTTTGGTCAGACCATTGCCAATATGCCGGTCAATACTTGGGGAATCAACTCTTTGAAAAACGAGTACATTGCTCATGGCAACGCCATCAGTAACACGGGACGCCAGGTAGGCGGCTCTATCAGTACAGCCTTGATTATCACAATTATGACCATGGTAACCAGCTCCAGCAAGGCGCCGACGTCGCTGCTTCAGACTGCCAGCGGAGTAAGAGCTGCCTATGCCGCATCTGCCTGCGTAGCTGCTGTGGCCCCTCATTCTGGCTGTCTTAAAAGTACGCAAGGGCGGCGAAGCGCCTTTGGAAGAAGAATAAGGAGGAGTGTAATGAAAGCGCCAATCGGAAAGATTATGGATACAGATGTCTACACCTGTCCAGTGACAGCAACTTTGGGAGACGTGGTAAAGCTGCTGGTAGAAAAAGAAGTCGGCGGCCTGACAGTCGTCGATGAAGAGCGGCATGTAACTGGCTTTATCAGCGACGGCGACATCATGCGGGCCGTTTCAAAACAGAAGACGCGCTCTATTTATGGAGGCGACTCCGTCATGGTTCTCTACGACGATGAAACCTTTGAGCAGAAAGTCGCTGAGTTTAAACAGCGGAATGTGATGGATCTGGCCACACGCAAGGTCTTCTGTGTGACGGAAAATCATCCTATCGACGAGGTTGCCAGGATTCTGTCAAAGAAAAAGTTTAAGAAGATACCGATTATAGACCAGGAAGGCAAACTGGTGGGCATCGCCCGCAGAGCGACAATCATGCGCTATATCTTCAACATGTTATTTGATCTGCAGTTAGATCAAATAACAAAAGATCCAGTAAAATAAAAAAGGGGCAGACACATAGCTGATGTTAAATCAACTGTATGTCTTCCCTGTCACGTTTTTAGAGTTTCAGCGCTCTCATTGCGTTGAGGATGGCGATAAAAGCGACCCCCACATCGGCGAACACGGCATCCCACATGGTAGCCATGCCCAATGCGCCCAGAGCCATGATGGCAAATTTGACAGCAAGCGCAAAGATGACGTTCTGCTTGCAGATGCGTAAGGTCTTGCGGGCAATCCTTGTCACCGTGACAAGCTTTGAGATGTCGTCGGCCATGATTACCACGTCAGATGCTTCAATTGCTGCATCTGAACCGAAAGCGCCCATGGCGATTCCCCCACATCAGCACGAGCCAGAACCGGGGCGTCATTAATGCCGTCACCGACAAAAACCAGACGGCCTTTCTGACTGGTGTGCAGGACGCTTTCCAGTGAAGTGACTTTGTCTTCTGGCAGCAGCTCAGAAAGTACATTGGTGATACCGATTTCTGATGCGACGTTTCTGCGATTTCCTGTCTGTCTCCTGTCAGCATGATGGTCTGTTCCACGCCAAGATGCATGAGGTCTTTAATGGTTGCTGCGCTGTTCTCTCTGATGGTATCTGCAACCACGATGTATCCCAGATAAGTACCGCCGCAGACGACGTGTACCACAGAGCCGATTTCGGCCGGGGCAGTAAACTTTACGCCCAGATCCTGCATCAGGCGGCTGTTGCCGCAGTAAATTTTCTTTCCTTTATATATTCCTGAAACGCCTTTCCCGGAAATTTCTTCATAATTTGTCACCTGGCTGCTGTCCACCTTGCCAAAGTGCTGGACGATGGAGAGGGCAATCGGATGATTTGACAAGCTTTCGCCATGGGCTGCGATTTCCAGCAGCTGGTCTTCTGTCGCATCTGCCATCGTATGAACTTTTGTCACTGCAAATTTGCCTGTAGTCAGCGTGCCCGTCTTATCAAAAGCGAAGGCTTTGACGTGTGCCAATGCTTCCAGGTAATTACTGCCTTTGACTAAAATTCCCTGCTTTGACGCGGAACCGACGCCGGCGAATAAACTAAGCGGTACAGAAATGACCAGGGCGCAAGGGCAAGAGATGACCAGGAAGATCATCGCCCTGTAGAGCCAGTCGTCAAAGTGCTGTCCACTGAGGAGGAGGGGAGGAACTAGCGCTAATAAAATGGCTAACCCTACCACGATTGGCGTGTAGTAATGGGCAAACTTTGTAATAAATTTTTCTACTGAAGCTTTCCGGCTGCCGGAATTCTCGACTAAATCCAGCACCTTGGCAACAGTAGAATCCTCATATAATTTCGTAACCTTGACTTTGAGAACACCTGTCAAGTTGATGGTACCGCTGATAATCTCATCGTCAATCCCCACATCCCTTGGCACGGATTCTCCTGTCAGCGCAGCAGTATCCAGGGATGAATTACCTTCAATGACGATGCCGTCCACTGGAATCTTTTTCCCCTGGTTTTACCAGAATCAAATCGCCGAGGGTCAGTTCTTCCGGTTCGACTGTAATCTCTTTCCCGTCAACCAGTTTATTCGCAAACTCCGCTTTGATATCCATCAAGTCGGCAATGGATTTTCGGGAGTTGTTAACGGCGTAGTGCTCAAAAAACTCTCCCACCTGATAGAAAAAGCATGACAGCTACCGCCTCGGGATAATCCCGGCAGTATGCTGCCCCCAGAGAGGCGATGGTCATCAGAAAATTCTCATCTAAAAGCTGGCCGCGGACGATGCCCATGACAGCTTCAATGATGGTCCTATATCCGGCGATGACATAGGCTGCAATAAAAAACCAGATGATATCCGTTGCATATCCCCCAATAAACAAAGCAGCAGCAGCGAAAATCTTGACCAAATCAATTTTTTGCGATTTCGTCATTGTGATATCCCCCTTTTCATTATAACATAGGAAATATCGTCCAAAGGACGTATTTCCGTATGTTTCAAAGAACGTACCTTGCGAAGAGTCGCCCCTTGCGGGTGACATGAGTGCATAGGAGCGACGCTCCGTTATGCACTCGTTTTTTTATTTTACAATTTTACAGCCTCGGTCTACTTTTTTAATCGCCTTCTGCGCATCATCCAGAATCGACTCGAACTTGTCTTCAGCAGCTTCGATTGTCATCTTCTGTGACATGAAGCTGATGGTACAGGATTCCACATCGTCCATCTTGTTAATAGCGGTTTCCATCTTTGCTGCGCAGTTTGCACAATCCAAGTTTTCCAGTTTGTAAGTTTTTTCATTGTCAGTACCTCTCTTTACAATTTAAATCGAATATGATGTCTACGATGTGATGTACCAATCTGGCTTCGTCTGTATCGGCCAAAGTGTAATACACTTCTTTGCCGCACTTTCGATAAGTGAGAAGTCCGGCCTGCTTCAGTACTCTTAAGTGATGCGATACGGCAGGAGAAGACATCTCGACGGCAGCGGCAATGTTGGCAACACAATCTTCTGTGTGGCACAGGAGCCAGAGGATTTTCACCCGAGTGGGATCGCTGATCAAAGCAAAGGTTTCGGCAGTCTTATCAAAGACATCCTGGCAGGGCATGTTTTGAATAAAAGCGGAAGTCTTATTGCCGTGATCGTGTGGCAGGTGTATCTCTTTCATTTCTTGCACATCCTTTCGCTTGGCTTAAACAATTAAATATTTGTTTAAACGTTATATAAATAATATTCCACTAAAAAGGGAAAATGAAACATCTAAATTAAAAATTTTATTAAATCATATTTATGGCACGGCAAACGCATGATAACATTTTTTCGCCTTCATTTTCATTTTTTTGCTTGTTACAGGCATATTTTTTTTTATTATTGTAAACCAATCCGCTTTCATTTTTTGAATTCTGGTGTCCTACTTGCGCAAAGGTGGTAAAGAATCCCGCTATATCAAGAGTATTCCTCTTTTTTATCAGGCTGCTTTTCGTCAAATTTACAAAATACACCATTATTTGGAAGTTTATGTATTGGAATCTGGCGTTTGCAAAGGGAGTTGCGCAAGTAAACTTAAAAAAATCAAAAATGAAGGCGGGAATGTTGGCTTAAGCAGCATTTTATGCCATCATGCCCAGTATTTTTGAAAAATGAAGGCGCGCTATTTTACTTTCATGGTTTTGCCGTGATATTTATGGTAAAGGCATTTGACAAAATCGTCGATTCGTAATACGGTGTATTACAAAGAAGGGGGATGAGAATATGACAATTTCATTACGATTAAGTGAAGAGGATTCCATGTTAATTAAAAAAATGCGGAGATGCATAACATTTCAGTTTCAGAACTTGCACGACAGTCTGTCTTTGATCGTATTGAAGAGGAGTATGATTTAAAGGCTTATGATGATGCATTGGCTGAATTCAAAGCAGATTCCACAACTTGTTCTCTCGATGAGGTGGAGAAGGAATTGGGACTGAGATGAAATATAAAGTGGAATTTTCGAAAACAGCGCTGAATGAGCTAAAAAACTAGATAAGTATACACCAAAATTAGTTTTGGCATGGGTACGGAAATACTTAGAAAATTGTACAGAGCCTCGCCAACATGGAAAAGGCCTTACTGCTGACAGAAGCGGACAATGGAGTTATCGTGCAGGTGATTACCGTTTGATTGCACAGATAGAGGATGACAGAGTGATTATTCTGCTCCTCGCTATTGGACATAGAAAAAAAAAAGTATACGATATTTGAGCCCTTGTTATCAGACGGAGAACCATTCTTACTTACATAAAGCAAAAACCACTCTCAAGTTGCAGACGGAGTGGTTTCTTATTTTGTCCTCTTATTCATCGTGCTCCGGTGTCTGCGAATTGACGAGATTCTGATAATAAGCTCCGAACTGTCCCATGGAATCGAGAATGGGGCGCAGGGTTTCACCTAATGGGGATAATGCGTACTCCACCCTTGGCGGTACTTCCGGATAGACGGTGCGCTGGATGATACCGTCTGCCTCCATGGATCGCAGGCTGTCGGTGAGCACTTTCTGACTGATGCCTGTGAGCGACTTCTGCAGTTCTTTGAACCTCCATGGACGATCAAGAAGGTTGCGGATGATCAGCAGCTTCCATTTGCTGCCGATCAGTTGTACGGTGGTGGCGACCGGGCAGATTGGCAATTCTTCTTTCTTTATCATGATGAACAGACCTCTTTCCTTCATATTATATTAGATTATAATTCCTGACTGTCAAGAAGACAAGGATTTTTTTGACATTTTGATGTATACATCTGCATATGCTTTGGAGGAGAGTGAATCCAAAGCAAACAGATGGAATGGTTCTAGGGTAATTTTGGAACCTGCGAAGAGTTAAAAATATGTCAAAATTTTAATGATTTTTGTCGTTCTTTGTAGTATAATGTATTGCGTATGATTATAAGACGACTATTTTTTTAGAAAGGAAGGTTTCAAATATGAGCGCAAATGCAAAGCATTTACATAGCATTGATGCCGGACACTATAAGAACACGGCGAAATGTGAAACCGAAGTTATGCCGATTCCTGACATCGTTAAGATTTCAATGTCACAGCATATCGGTGCGCCTTGTAAACCTTTGGTAGCCAAAGGAGATACTGTCAAGGTAGGACAACTTATCGGCGATACGGATGCTTTTGTAAGTGCACCTATTCACTCCAGCGTATCCGGAACTGTTACAGGGATTGAAACACAGCGTTCTGCCACAGGCGGAAACGACACGTTGGTTGTGATTGAAACTGACAAAAACAAGAGATGTGGGAGGAAATTAAAGTTCCTCAGGTAAATGATCTGGCTAGTTTTTGTTAAGGCCGTCAGAGACAGTGGTCTCGTAGGATTGGGCGGCGCATCTTTCCCGACACATATCAAGTACAATCCGAAAAATATCGATGAGGTACATACTTTAATCGTTAACGGCGCGGAATGTGAACCGTTCATCACTTCTGACCACAGGACAATGCTTGAAGATACTCAGGACATTATCGACGGTATGAAGCTGATTATGGAGTATATCGGTCTTGATGAAGGTTATATCGGAATTGAAGAAAACAAGCCTGATGCAATTGAAAAACTGGACAGAATGTTTGCTGAACAGGGTCTTACCAATATGCACACCTTCAAGCTGCAGGCAAGATATCCAAAAGGAGCGGAGCGTGTTCTTGTTTATGAAATCACTGGCAAGCCTATGGCAGCAGGCGTACTTCCTGCAGACCTAGGGGTCATTCTATCTAATGTAACTTCCGTTGCCTTTGTAGGGACAGTATTTCAGAAACGGCGTGCCTCTCATTCAGAAGAGAATGACTGTAGACGGCGACGCAGTAGCAGCGCCGAAGAACATTATCGCTCCAATCGGTGCACAGATTCACGATGTAATCGGTTTCTGCGGCGGATACAAATCAGATCCAAGGAAGATTTTGATGGGTGGACCGATGATGGGCAGAGCGATTTTCTCCGACGAGATGCCAATCGTAAAAAACAATAATGCGATTCTTGCATTCTCAAAGGAAAAAGTCATATATTCCTGAAGAAACTGCATGTATCAACTGCGGAAGATGTCATCACGCATGTCCGTTTAATCTGCTTCCTACAGCACTGGCAGAGGCGTATGAGCGCAGAGATGCACAGAAGCTCGCTGATCTGCAGGTTATGCAGTGTATGGAATGCGGAAGCTGCTCTTTCGTATGTCCTGCAAGAAGACCTCTGGGATTCATGAACAAGCTTGGAAAAGCTGTTGTAAAGGAGGCTGGAATTAAATAATGGATAAAAAATACTATGGTAATTTAGCAGTATCCTCAGCACCGCACTTGGTCACCGGCCTGGATACTACAAAGACAATGGCAATGGTATTGATTGCCTTGTTACCTTCTTTTTAGTAAGTATATATGTTTTCGGTTTCAGAGTTATCGCATTAACTCTCGTATGTGTAGCCGCCAGCATAGGATTTGAGTGGCTGTACAATAAACTGATGCACAAGAGACAGACTGTGGGCGACCTCAGTGCGGCCGTGACAGGCCTTTTGATCGCATTCAACGTTCCGTCCAGTTTCCCTTATTGGATGGCGATTATCGGATGTTTTGTAGCAATTATTATCGTAAAGCAGATTTATGGCGGTCTCGGAAGAAACGTCGTTAACCCTGCCATCACGGCAAGAATCGTATTATTTATCTCCTTTGCAACTGAAATGACGACATGGCCTACTCCATCGATGTCAACAGTTGATGCGGCAACAAGCGCAACGCCGCTGGGCGTGCTGCAGGAAGGCAACGTAGCGGACCTGCCTGCAAATATGGAGATGTTCCTCGGATTCATCGGCGGATCAGTAGGCGAAGTCAGCGCCGTCGCATTACTTCTGGGCGGCCTCTTCCTGATTTGGAAGAAGATCATTTCGCCGATCATTCCAGTTTGCTTCATCGGAACCGTATTCGTATTCGCATTTGTTTATTATGCAATCGTAGGCGGTGACGTAAGCGCACTCAATATGGCAGTCTTCCACATTTGCGCAGGAGGCGTTATGCTGGGAGCCTTCTTCATGGCAACCGATTATGTCACTTCCCCGATCATGCCTTTAGGCAAGGTGATCATGGGCATTGGCTGCGGACTGCTGACAATGATCATCAGACTTTGGGGTGCATATCCAGAAGGCGTTTCCTTCTCCATCCTGCTGATGAACATCTTGACTCCGCTGATCGATCAGTTGTGCATCAAATTAACTTATGGAGGTGCAAAGAAAAAATGAAAAACAACAACACATTTAAAAGAATACGTTGCACCGATCGTAGTTCTTGTATGCATCTGTCTGGTTATTACAGCTGCTTTAGCGGCTACATACGGTGTGGCAAAACCAATTATCGACGAAAATACGATCAAAGCTGCAAATGAAGCTAGAGCGGAACTTCTTCCTGCGGCAGATACTTTTACTAAGTATACAGGAAAGCTGGTAACGGAAGAAAAAGATAAGGTTTACGTTGAGGAATGTTACGTTGCTGATAACGGCAGCGGAATGGTCGTTACAGTCGTAACGAAGTCATTTGGCGGCGCACTGACCGAGATGATCGGTATCGACAGCAATGGTGCGATTACAGGCGTTAAGGTAACTGCTCATGCAGATACGCCGGGCCTTGGAACAAAAGCCCATGCGCCTGAACACTTAAAGCAGTACAAGGGTCTTACAGAATTAACATCGACGGCGGCAAAGGATGATTCCAGCGTAACCTACATTACTGGAGCCACGATTTCTTCTAACGCGGTTCACTATGGTGTATATTGTGCATTAGACCAGTACAAAGCAATGGGAGGTGTGCAATAATGGAAAAGAAAGCAAGTAAATTGAGCATCCTTACCAAAGGTATCATCAAAGAAAACCCTGTACTGGTATTACTGTTAGGTACTTGTCCGACACTGGCGACAACCTCCTCAGCAATTAACGGTATCGGTATGGGCGTTTCTGCGACAGCGGTACTGATTTGCTCCAATATCGTTATTTCACTACTTAGAAAAATTATTCCTGACAAGGTGAGAATCCCGTGCTACATCGTAGTTATCGCAGGATTTGTAACCGTTGTTCAGCTGTTGTTGCAGGCTTTCGTGCCTTCCCTCTACGCTTCACTGGGATTATTCATTCCTCTGATCGTAGTAAACTGTATCATTCTGGGAAGAGCCGAAATGTTTGCCAGCAAGAACAACGCCTTTGATTCCGCCCTCGACGGTATCGGCATGGGTATTGATTTACCCTCGCGCTTGGCGCAATGGGTCTGATCAGAGAGTTCTTCGGTTCCGGCACTGCTTTTGGAATCAACGTTCTGACGGATATCATCCCTGGCATGGGAATCTTTAACCTGGCTCCAGGTGGATTCTTTGTTTTCGCAATTCTGATTGCTGCTGTAAACTTCTTTACAAAAAGGCAAAGGACTGAAGAAGAAGGAATTTGGCTGTGACGGATGCGCAATGTCCGCAATGTGCGGCGGCGCAAGAAAAAGAATGTGAGAAAGGAGCTGACAAAGTATGCTAATAGTAACAACAGTGATGAGTATGATCTTGGTAAACAACTATGTATTGGCGCAGTTCCTGGGTATCTGTCCATTCTTAGGTGTATCAAAGAAACTCGACTCCGCAGTAGGCATGGGCGTTGCCGTTATCTTCGTAATGGTTCTGGCCACGATTGCCACATGGCCGATCATGAAACTGCTCAACAATTTTGAGATCGGTTACTTACAGACTGTAGTATTCATCCTCGTCATCGCTGCATTAGTACAGCTGATTGAAATGATGATGAAAAAATATATCCCTTCCCTGCACAAAGCACTGGGCGTTTATCTGCCATTGATTACAACAAACTGTGCAGTACTGGGTGTCTGCATCTCTAATATCGACGCTGGTTATGGTTATGTTTTATCAATCTTCAATGCTGCAGGTGCAGGAATCGGTTTCTTACTGGCAATGGTGCTATTTGCCGGTGTAAGAGGCAAATTAGAGAACGAAGACGGTGTTCCTTATGCATTTAGAGGAGTTCCTCTTACATTAATTACTGCTGCTATGTTATCCCTGGGCTTCATGGGCTTCAGCGGATTATTCCAGTAGAGAAGGAGGATAGGAATGTTAACACCAATTTTAATCGTAGTGGCAATGGGATTTGTTGCTGCGGCGATACTGACTATCGCTTCAAAGGTATTCTTTGTACCTGTTGATGAAACTTTTGCATTGCTCCGTGCAGAACTGCCAGGCGCGAACTGTGGCGCCTGCGGATATGCCGGCTGCGATGACTATGCGAATGCGCTTACTGAAGACCACAGTCTGAAAGCTGCTCAAAGTGCCCCGTAGGCGGCGCTGAGGTTGCAGATAAGCTGGCGGCTGTCCTGGGTGTTGAATCCGGTTCTGCTGACAAGCAGGTAGCAATGGTAATGTGTAACGGTACGAAAGAAGCGGCGAAGACCATCATGGAATATGACGGCATCAAAACTTGTGCCGCTGCAAAGCAGTTCTTTGGCGGACTGAGCGCGTGTCCTTATGGATGTATCGGTCTCGGCGACTGTGAAGCTGCTTGTGATTTTGACGCCATCCATATCTGTGACGGCGTGGCAGTTGTCAACAGAGATAATTGTGTGGGCTGCGGTGTCTGCGCAAAGACTTGCCCTAACGCAGTTATCAAGATTCAGAGCGCTAAGAACCTGGTTGTGGTTCAGTGCAAATCTGAAGCAAAAAAGGCGCTGTAACTAGAAAAGCTTGCTCCAACGGATGTATCGGATGTAAGAAGTGCGAAAAGGCTTGTAAGTTTGATGCGATCACTGTGGAAAACAATGTTGCCCGCATCGATCCAGAGAAATGCAAAAACTGCGGACTCTGTGCAAAAGAATGTCCAACTGGCGCAATCAACAACATGAGAGTAAAAAAAGCACCGGCAAAACCGGCCGCTCCAAAAGCGGAGCTGCGAAAGAAGCATAAACTGCATATTTGAATTTTTAGGCTGTCCTTATCGGGGCAGCCTTTTTCAATTCCTATGAGTTTAAAAGGGGGTGCAGAGAGGATTCCCCTCGCCGCATTAGCGTAGTGGCGTCCGCCGCTTTTTATGGAGTCTCATTCGAGAAAGGTTAAATAAAATTGAATTTTGTTTTTATTATTGACTTTAATAAAATTGAGTGTTATATTTAAATAAATTAAAGAAAGGGGTGGGGCGAATGATAATTTTTTTTAGCATTTACATCAATTTTCATTTTTATTGGGGTTGCAGCGCTAACGATACTAGCAGAATGGCAGATGATAAAACTTCAGAAAAAGTGGAAATGGGTAATTCCAGCGGCGATTACTATCCTTGCGATCTTCTCTTCCATCCAATTCAGTTGGATTTCCCACAGTAGCAGTGGTATAAGAAGCGTCTCAGTCATGATTGAAGACGATCAATTTGGAGAAATCCAGACTGCTGCAGATCACGAGAAGCACATGCATGCTATAGGATATCTGGTGAATGGGGAAACAGAGAAGGATTTGGAGTATATAGCGCTGGAATACAAAGAAGGGGAGCTTAGTCGGAAGTGAAGAGGCGATGCAGTATAAGAAACAGATCGACAATGCTATGCGCTCCTTTACGAAGGGGTTCACTGGCAGTACAGTATCACTTGAGGAACTGAGAGATGAGCAGGACAAAATCAGTGAGACAGTTAAAACCTTTTCCCTAAAAAAATTATTTTATAGCATTTGCATTTCATGCAATCTGTCCGCTGGTTCTTTTGGCTAATGGTCCTGGGTGACAGACTGCAGAGAAAAAATAGAAACCAGTTAGACAAGACACGTCTGGAAGATTTGTAAGGGGGAAAAATGACGATTAGAGTAGTGCCATCTTGGATGGAAAATTTAGAAGAGGAAGATATCACGTTTATCAAGAACTTTATGTTGGTAAGCGGTTCGTTAAAGGAAATGGCTGCAAAATACGATGTGACGTATCCTACGGTTCGTCTGCGTCTGGATCGCTTGATTGACAGGATAAAGATGACGGACGATCAGGAAGCGGAACCCTATGTGAAACTGATCAAACGTCTTGCTTTAGAGGATCGATTAGACTTTGAGACTGCTAAACTTTTGATTAGTGAATATAAAAAGGGAGCGATAATATGTTATACGTTTTGAGTTTGATTGGTATGAGCATATTGCTGATTCTGTTACAGCTATGGTTGTCCTCCAAAAAAAAAGTGTATTTCCAGGGCTGGCGCTCATCGCGGCTGCATGGGTCGTTTTTTTTTCCCTGACTGTTTGGACATATAGCTTAGACGTGCCGACAAAAGAAGAAAAAATTGACATGCAGTTTGGACAAAGGGAAGGACCGCAGAAGCAACAGTTACATGGAGTGAAGATCATGAGATAATTGCAGTGACAGATATATCGATCAAGGATGAAGAAGGGACTTTGATTGATGAAATCGCATGGGGAGAGTATAGATTGAAGGATGTGCAGAAAGAGTTAAAAGGGGATTATGCAATTACAATGGATACGCCCACCACATGGAAAGATGGGATGGACGATGGAGTGAAATTCGGTTATACTACTTTTTCGAAGAATATTTTCTTGTGGGATTTAGAATCGTCACTCTGCCCTTGTTGCTGATTCATTTGACAAGACGATTTCAGCTTCGTCATAAAAGGCAGAGAGAAGAACTTGAGAAAATGAATATTCAGGAACTGTAGAAAGGGGGATTTTATGGAAGACAAATTTGAGATAATAACCATTTTGATATTGCTTGTTTTCAATGTGATAGTCTTTGGAATATTGGAATTTTATTTGGCGGGGCGTAAAACAAATGGATTGGCTTGCTCATTCCAGTCCTAAGCTTGTCATTTTTAGTACCGTTATCCATAGAATTTATAGACGAGTTCTCTGAAATACCGGTGTGGGAAAATTCTTATGGGGATGAAACCTTGACGATGTAAAGATATATTTTGGCGTGATTGATGATGGATCAGGGAGCCCTGCAGCTTTCAGCGATCTCCAGGTTAAAGATAGAAACAGCGGGGAAAAAGAAGTGGTATCCTATGGAATTCGATCAGCAGGGCAACTTGATTGGGGGAAAGAAGCACTCAAATACAAGGCTAGTATTGAAGATCTATCACAAACAGACGGCTTCTTCACTGGAAAATCCTTGTCGCCAAAAGCTATGAAATGGGAGTACGTTAAAGGTGGGGAAGGCGGAAGGTATAGACGTCAGCTTATATTAGCAACGCTTTATATCGCCGTGATTGTATTTTATTTTTTATCATCTACTGGCGCATGCGCAAGCGGGTATGCAGAAGAGAAACCATAGCGTCAATAGAGAAGAGACGTAAAATCGAATCACTATAGGGGGAATCATGATCTCATAGTTAACAGTCTAGCCCATCATCCTGCTCGTATTCCTCCTGACTTGGGCAGGGATTATAACAATAGGGGTATTGTTAGTAAGACACTTTATCAGGAAGCAAAAAAAGTAATCTGCATCAGCTTTGAGCCGGACGTCACTGGGTCCGGCTCTGTTATTTCTACAGACGCTCTTATAGCAGCCACCTGCGCTTCAGCAGCAGGTGGTATTTGAGAATTTCGTTGCCGTCATCGAGGGGCGCAGCGCCGATTTTTTTCCCGTATCTGATGAAGGCGGTATTTGATGGTATTTGGGTGCAGATACATCTGGCGTGCCGTCCGCCCCAGGTTGCAGTTATTTTCGTAGTAACACTCTAACGTGTCCATCAGTTCTCCGCTATGTTTTCCCAGTTTTTCACTGAGCTGGAAAAGTTCATCCCTGCAGAGCTGGTCAAAAGTATCAATGTCGCGGATATCCAGAAAATAATAGATGCCTAGCACCCCCTTTGCCGTAGATGCCGTTATGTCTGTTCAGCTTTGAGAGGATACCCTGGATTTTGTCGGCGGATTGCAGACTGAGAGGCAGGCTAAAGAGACCTTGGACGAACTCTCCCTGATAGATGTCCACATAGTCGATATCAGGCAGAAATAATAGTTCCTCCTGAATCATGGAGCAAGTCTCGGAGAGCGTTCTATTGCAAGCCGTTTCTGACAGATCGCTGTAATGCAGGATGAACAAAATCTCCCGATCTGGCGCGATAACATAGGAATCCGCATTGCTGTGGATGGACAGCCAGTTGGACAGACGCTTGACCTTGATTAAGACATCTTTGAAATCGCAGAGACTATTTTTCTTGAAAGAAAGTTTGATTTTGCAGAGACTGTGCCTGCCATGGATGTGAATGTTCTTTTTTTATAAGCGGTGGCGAGAAGTTCTTCATCCTCTTTCCCGCATAAAAATATCATAGTAGAAGGATTCCATGGAACTGTATACGTTTAAATCACTGCTGATACGAAGATTTCTTATGTAATGGATTGCCAGAATTTGTGCCGCGTATTCGAGGATGGAAACGACAAAATTGTCATCATCAGAGGAGGCCTTGTCTCTCCAGACGATGAAGTAATAGGGCGTCACGCCCTGTGCGCTGACTCGGTAGAGCAGTTGAGAATACCCTTGCCGTTTACAGTCAGCACGGATTTGCTGATATTTTGATCGGAAAGCCTAATTTGCTTTTTTATATCTCGCAGGTAGGCCTTTGAAGAGGCTGTCTGCAGACTCCTCCGCAGGGACTCCTCCTCTGGATTTTTTGAGGCAAAGGCATCGGTCAAAAGGTATTCATTGAGTAGGGCTACAGGACTTCCGAGTATCTCGTTCAATTTTTTTCGATCAGACTGTGGACACTATCTTCTTCCATCAGCGTTGCTTTGATTTCATTCTGAATTTTTTCTATTTTATCCAGATATTCAGACCTGGTGTGCAGCAATTTATCGTAAAGGGCAGATAAAATTTGGCTGTAAGCGATGGTGTCTGGAATAATCAGCACTGCGATTTCCAGGCTGTCTGCAATTTCCACAACCGCAGGTGTAATTAATTCCTGCTTTCCCAAAGCGCAGTGTACGCCCAGGGCGGAAGCGTTGTTACAGCTCAGGCTTTTCAGAATTTCAATTACATTGGCAGGCGCGCTACACATATTCAACGTAGAGAGGATCAGCTCCCCGCCGGTAAGCCAGTCCGTATTTGGTGAACCGATTTCTAAAATATTGATATTAGTGACCAGCCGCAGCTTTTGAAAACGTTCAGAGTGGGTTTTCTCTTGTATCCCATATTGTGTCAGCAGTGAAATCACAGAACTTAACGTTATATTGATCATAAAGTCACTCCCTTCTATATGGCGTTATCATATCAAAATACAAATTCATTTACAATGGCATAAGTTTGCCATTTATTTTTTGTCCGCTGTAGACAAAATTCGCTGTATTTCTTGTCTTTTCGGGATATTGTCCGCAGACCTCTATTAGTTTAATATGGTAGAAAATTAAAGCTCGCCAATGAAACGGAGGTATATCATGTACGAATACGAATTGACAAACGCCTGTTTAAAACTTCTCAGGGACAGTTTTAAACTGCAAAAGGATGAAACAGTAGTAATTACAGTGGACACCAAGTCCAATCAGGAAGTGGCGGAAGCAACTGCGGAGGCGGCAGTCATCCTGGGTGCAAAGCCTGTGGTCATCAATATCAAAGCGCCGAGAGGAAATGGAAAAGCGGGCGATCCAGACCTGCCGATTGAAACTCTGGTGGGAGCCATCAAAGGTGCAGATGCATGGGTGGAATATAATTATGAATGGCTTTTCTATTCCACAGTCTACGACAGAGCCATGGAGGAGAATAAGGAACTGAAATACATGTGCCTGGTCGGGGCTACGCCGGAAATGATCATCAACAATATTGGCAAAATTGATATTCCGGTCCTGGCTGATCTGATTCACAAGGTCACTGACGTGACAGAAGAAGCGGTGCATGTGAAGATCACCAGCCCATCTGGATCTGACGTGGAATTTGATAACAAAAAAGGCAGGGAATTTGGTGTGGCAGACGGTTTAGTGGAAAAAAGGAATCGCCAAGATGCTCATCGGACAGATTGGCTGGGCACCAGAGTTTGAAACGATTAACGGCGTCATTGTCGCAGATGGATCTATCAACCCGCCGTGTGGGATCGTGGATGCACCAGTAAAAAATTTATGTAGAAAACGGAAAGGTAGTCAATGTGGAGGGCGGACAGTCGGCACAGGAGTTTTATCAGTGGATGAAATCCTTTGACGATCCGAACATGTTCAACGTGGCCCACCTCTGCTACGGTCTCGGACCTTATGCCCAGCTGACCGGCGAAGTCTGCGAGGATGAGAGAGTATGGGGCTGTGTAGAATGGGGATTCGGCAACATCGGCGCCTGTCTGACTATTCCTGACATTCCGGAGGGATTCCGGCAGCATCCCATTCCGATGTCATCTGTCTCAATTCCTCTGTCTGGTTAGACGGCGTGCAATTCCTGGACGAAGGTAAGGTTGTCGGCCCCAATGAAGAAATCGTCGCTCTCGCAAGACAATTGGGGGAAATAAACAGCTAAGGAGGCCGCAAAATGAAAATTACAGAAGGTTATATGCCGTTTAAAGAGGGACAGACCTATTACCGCATTACGGGAGAATGCAAAGGGGATAAAAAACCGCTGGTCCTGCTCCACGGTGGTCCCGGATCGACCCACAATTACTTTGAGGTCTTGGATGAAGTGGCAGAACGCGATGACCGGGCCTTGATCATGTATGACCAGATCGGCTGCAGGAATTCCTACATCGAGGGACATCCGGAATATTTCAACGCAGAGACTTGGATTGAAGAATTGATGCAGTTGAGAGTGCATCTGGATTTGCCTGAGATTCACCTGATGGGGCAGTCCTGGGGCGGCATGCAGGCAATCTGGTACGCCATCGAATATCAGCCAGCAGGTGTGAAATCCTATATTCTTTCCTCAACGCTTTCTTCCGCCAAGCTGTGGGAGGAAGAACAACACAGGAGAATTTCCTATATGGAAACCTGCTATCAGGACGCTTTTGCCAAGGCAGAAAAGACGGAAATTACGAGGACAAAGATTACCAGAAAGCCCTGGACGTATTTATGAGCAGACATTGTATGCCTACAATTAACGATGATTCCCCAGAATGCCTGACCAGAGAGAAGAAATCAGGAGCAGAGGCCTACCTGGTGGGATGGGGACCAAATGAATTCACGCCGACTGGCACTCTGGGCGGATATGAATTTACAGACAGACTCTGTGAAATAAAGACGCCTTGCCTGATTACTGATGGCCAGAGAGATCTCTGTTCCCCGTTCATCGCAAAGACTATGTACGACCGCCTGCCTGACGCAGAGTGGGAACTATTCCAATACAGCAGACACCTGCCATTTGTCGAGGAGCGAGAAAAAGTATATGGACGTGTTGATTCGCTGGATGAACAAAAACGACAGGTAATCTGTCGCTGTTAAGAAAGAAGGAAGAAATATGACGAGCAGCAATAATAAGTCTAAGACGGAAAACGTCGCGTTAGGAAGGATTGATTTATCTGAAAGAAAAAAAGCTGGCTGTCTATCGGGTTCATCTGGTCAGGCATTCTGATCTGTGTACCGGCATTGATGGTGGGCGGTATGGTGGGTACCAGCATGACCATCGGCAAAGCCATTTTCTCTATGCTCTTGGGATATATCTGTATCCTTGTATTCATGATCCCGCTGGGCATCAGCAGTGCAGATCTGGTCTTCCGACGGTAATGAATGCTTCTAGGAGCTTTGGCATCGGGGGGATCGAGAGTCATCGTTTCCATTATCATTGCAATATCAATGGTAGGCTGGTTCGGCTTTCAGGCCAACGTCTGCGGAAATTCCTTTTCACAGATTATGGGGACTACCTGGGCATTTCGATCCCGGTATGGGTCAGTTCTATCATCTGGGGGAGCCATTATGCTGTTGACGGCAGTGTTGGGCATCGGCATGATTCGTTATCTGAACATGGTGGCAGTACCGCTGCTGCTGTTTGGTCTGCTTTTATGGTCTCTACTATGGTCTGGTGCAGATGGATGGCGCCACTGTCCTGTCTGCTTATGAACCGCAGCAGGAAATGTCCGTTTCGACGGGCATGAATCTGACCATGTCAGGTTTCATCACAGGAGCCGTCACAGCGGGAGACTACACCAGATATGCGAAGAGCAGGGGGATACAGTAAAGGCGTGCCTTGTCGGCGTCGTTCCGGCCGGCGTAGCAGTGCTGGGTATCGGTGCTATCCTGGCAGTCATCGCTGGAACAGGAGACCTGACTATCGTGCTGTCCAACACCAATCTTCCAGTATTAGGACTGCTGATCCTAGTCTTTTGCTACATGGACTACAGCTACCAGTTCAGCTTACGCAGGCGGTATTGCCGGGGTCAATGTGTTGAAGCTGAAAGACGACAAGCGGGCGATGCTCACACTGATTCTGGGGATAGTCGGTATCGGTCTTGCAGCAGGAGGAATTATCGATCATTTTGTAGAGTTCCTGAACTTTTTTGACCAATATGACGCCGCCCGTTGCAGGGGTTCTCGTAGCAGAGTATTTCGTGTTCTGCAAAGGGAAGGCGGAGCATTGGAAACCGACAAAGGGTGGAAATATCGTTGGAATCGTCGCCTGGCTATGCGGGGTCGCCGGATCCATGCTTCTCGGAAGCTTCTTTGTGCCTTCAATCAACGCCATCATCATTTCTTTCGTCATCTACCTTGTGCTGCGGCATTTTGTGCCAATCAAAGCAGAAGACGAAGTGGAATTAGCAGATGCCAACTGAACATAAAATTAGCAATAGCAAAAAAGACAGGTTAGGAATTCCATGCATTTCCTGCCTGTCTTTCATTGACTTATTCTGTTAATTCCCCTTGCACTGGCGAGGTAGTAATGACGTCCGTTGGCGCTGGTCTCATACTCTGCCAGATATCTCAACGCGGAGGCCTTGAGTGCCTTAGCTTCTGTGACTTCTTGTGCACTATCTAAAAAGCAGATCGCAGAGTTCTAATGTCCACTGGTACTCCTCTGTGATGAGGGCTTCTTTCGCTGCGCCCAGCACGGACTTGCTCCCTCCCATGAGAGCGATGGTTTTCACGGCCTTTTCCTCTGGCGGTAACGGATGCAGATGGGTCGGATTGCCATCGAACCAACCCAGATAGGCCGCATAGATAGCGCGAACCGTCCATTCCGCACATCCGTAGAATTCACCCAAATAAGGCAGAGACGCGTATTCCGGTTGCAGTCTTATTTCTGCAGCCAGATGGTCAGCGGATTTGCCCTGGTTCATGCCCACAAGCGTTCTGGTCAGAATATCGTCAATGGCCTTTCGGAAGTTCTGCAGGGTTTCTTGAATCTGTGCGCTGCCGATGACGGCGGCAGTATGCCCCGGCAGCAGATATTCGCAACGGTAAGAGGCCAGCTTATCAAGACTATGAAGCCACTGAGCCAGATCGCGGTACTGTCCGCCCCGAATGGCGTAGAGATTTGGAAAACAGCCGTAATAAGTATCGCCGCAACAGAGAACTTTTTCTCCGGCAGCCATATCATGATCTGATCCTCTGTCTCACCGGGAACTCTGGTCAGTTCTAACTTGATGCCGTCTATCTCCCGCACGACTTGATCCTGTTGATATACTGTAGTCGGAGGAACAAAGACGCGCTGTTCGCCATAGGCGATTCCTTCGCGGCGTCCGATGCCCTGAGAGATGTTTTCTCCATCAGTGAGGTTGTAACCGAACTGCCGGCTCCCTCGCTGGTTTTGGATATCCTGCAGCATTGCCGTCCCTTCCAGGGATGGTGTAATCGGTGAAAAAGACGATTACTTCCGGATTGCTTTCCATAAAAGCGCCGGCGCCGCCGCGGTGGTCCGGATGCCCGTGGGTGTAGATTATCGTAGAAATCCTTTTCCTTATCTTCTCTTCGATGAACTGTAAGAGAATTTTGCCTCTCTCAAGAGAGAGTCCAAGGTGTCGATCAGGATGACACTGGATTCTCCTTCAATGCAGATGGAATTGCTATGGCCCAGGCCTGTTATATGCCAGATACCCTTTGTGATTTCTGTATAGTTCTCTTTGAAAATTCTCTTCTGTAAAGTCACGCAGCCTTTGGCTGCCGTTATCAACTAACATGATATTTCCTCCCCTAAAGATGATTTGAATTCTATCCTATAGTCTAGGGCAGTTTATATCTAATGTCAAATGACAAGCTTCGACCACTGTCTGAAGAATATAGCGGCAGTCCTCAAGGGGTTCCGCGGCTTTCCATCATGTAAGCCGCGTGGCGGGCATCCAATTGTTTAGCGGAAAGCTGCGAGGAAGGCTGCTCTACGGAAATCGCAGAAGCGAGGTTTCTGTGAAGGAATTTTGCCAAGGTTTGGTGCAGCTGATGTTCATATTCCACGTGATCTTTCAGCGAATATTGAAATGCCTCATTGTGAGGTCTGGTAAAGGAATCTGCAAGATAGTGGGTCAGAATCCCTGTCTGATACCAAGTGAACCGCCTGCCAGCATGCCGTTTCTCCAGGGCGCTTTTCATAAAGGTTTTCCGATATGTGAAGCTGTGCCCTGAGAAACGACTGCCGCCAGCATCGGTTATATATGCCAACGGATTGATATCCGGTATTAGATTGCACCGGATAAACAGGATCTTATTGAGTTTGACAAGCTGCATGGCGCCTGCCAGGTTCTTGGAGAGATAATAGTGGTCTTTTGTTTCCATCCCATGTGCCCCTTTCGCCATTGATTACTTGACATTTTAGCCGTCCACTGCGATGGAATGTTGACCTGATTGTAATGGTTTGTTGAAGAACTTCTGTAGATTTTGCTCACATTGGTTCACAGGATGCGAATTCTGGTGGCAACGTTTTCACAGAAAGCGTTATCGTGCTCGACAAAGAGCATGGTCGGCTTATAAGTCAGAAGCAGATCTTCGATCTGCATGCGTGAGATGACGTCGATGTAATTGAGTGGTTCATCCCAGATATACAGATGGGCTTCTTCGCAGAGACTGGCCGCAATGAGCACCTTTTTTTTCTGACCGTCGCTGTAATCTTCGATCCTTTTCTCAAATTGTATCCTGGCAAAGTCCAGCTTCCGCAGAATGGCCTTGAAGAGGGTTGCGTCGATACTTCGTGCTGCAGCGTAATCATCCAGGGTTCCTGAAAGTCCCGAAGTTCCCTGCGGTACGTAGGATATTTTCAGACCGCTGCCGATACGCATCGTCCCGTCGAAAGGTACGTCAAAGCCGCAGATCAGCTTGACGACGCTGGATTTGCCGCAGCCGTTCCTGCCCTGCAGGGCGATACGCTCACCTCTTTTGACATCAAAAGTCAGATTGCCGAAGACCGGGGTTTCCCCATATCTGACAGAAACGTCTTCAAAGGTGATAAGGGATCGGTATGGAAGGAGAGGGGATGAATCTTCAGACTGTCAGCCCTTTCTATATTTTTGAGCAGCTTGGATTTCTCCTCGATGGCATCCTGTTTCCGCTTCTGCACTGCCAGGGAGCGCTTCATCATTTTGGCAGCCTGAGCGCCGATATGGCCCTTTATCCGGTTTGACGCCGGCATCGCGGTCACTGTTGCGGCTCTTCCGTTTCTCAATGGTATCTGACCAGCGGGCAGTTCTGCGGGCAGCAGATTCCATGGCTTTGATGTTTTTGACCAGCTTCTCATTTTCGGCGGTTTCAAAGCTGTCCTGCAGTTGTTTGTTGTAGTACCAGGTTGAAAAATTACCTTTCTGAATCTCAATATTGGTTTTGTTGATGGAAAGAATGTGGTCAATGCAGGCGTCGAGAAAGGTTCTGTCATGGGAGACGAGAATGAAGCCCTTCTTACGCTGCAGATAGTCACTGACGATTTGCCTCGCATGCTGATCCAGATGATTGGTCGGCTCATCGATCAAAAGGAAGTTGTTTTCCTTCAGAAAGAGGGCTGCCAGCAGGACTTTGGTCCGCTCACCGCTTGACAGGGTGCCGAAGGGACGGTACAACACTTCTTCAGAAACAGCAAGCTCGTTCAGCTCTTTTGCAAGCCGCCAATACTCGTAGGCTGGAACGACCTGCTCTACCACCTCGATGGTGGTAACTGATTGATCGGCCACTTCAAAGGGAAAAATAATCAAAATGCACCTTTGATGAAATCTGCCCGCTGTATTCGTACTTCCCCAAGAGAAGATTGAGAAAAGTGGTCTTCCCCGGCCGTTTCTACCGGTAAAACCCAGCTTCCAGTTTGTGTCGATCTGAAAGCTGACGTTCTCAAAAAATATTGTCATAACTGCCATCGTAGGCAAAGGTTAGATTGTTTACACTGATTAAAGACATAAATACACCTCCATACTTGTTAAATGCAATGAAAAAAGCTGCGAGGAAAGTTTTCCCGCAGCTGAAAGCATCATAAACAAAAAGGCGCAAAAATGCCTTGATAATCTATATTAGCTGATCAGATTCGTAAACTTTCTCGCAGTTTTGCATGACGAAACAAGCGGGGTTCTCTGCCGCTACCATAAATTTCTATCATGCATATGAAACTTAGCAAGAAAATTACGCATCTTTTCACCTCAAATCTTTTTATATTTCTTAGAGCATTATAACAAAGAAGACGGCGCAGTGCAAGGGGGAGTTTGCGGAAAGAACACGGCAAACGCATGAAAGGTGTTTCAACCAGTCTGCAGGTGCAATTTTTACTGTATAGCGTTTATCTTTTAAATTAAGTATAATTTATTGGAATAAAATGTAAATCTTGTCGAGTTTGGAGCGATTTTATGTTATTTTTAACCCGTTTTGGCGACAATTCATGGAATTTACCAGGTTTTTTATACTCATTTTTTGCAAAAACGGTCCTCTATAGTAAAATTGCTGCTGTAGCCGAACCAACTCTGCTTACAAGCTGTTTTTCATGCGTCTGCCGTGGCGGAAAGAATTGCTTTCAGGGGGTTATTGTTTATAATACAACTATAGAAGGGATGTGTCTTATGTATATTTATCATGGCAGCAATATGGTTGTAGAATGTCCGATGCTGGTACAGCAAAAACCGAACATTGATTTTGGCAACGGACTTTACACCACCACGAACAAAATGCAAGCATTAAATTTTGCTGAAAAAGTTACGAATCGAAGGGAAACTGGCGAAATTACAGTGAGCGTTTATAATCTGAATAAGGCAAAAGCGTTAAGGGAGCTTGAAGTGCTTTATTTTGATAAACCTGACGAAGCGTGGCTCGATTTTGTCGCAAAGAATCGAGCAGGAACCTACTCTGAAAAATTGTATGATTTAGTTTGCGGCCCAGTTGCCAACGACGATGTATACCAAACCTTAGCTTTATATGAAACAGGGGTCTTGTCAAGAGAACAGACCTTGCAGGCATTGAAAATTAAGAAATTGTTTGATCAATATGTCTGGAAAACAGAAAAAGCTCTAAGCTATTTTAACTTTGTGGGAACTTTATCGCTGCAGGAGGTGAAATAGATGGATAAAAAAATGTTTTTGACGGCATCATGCTCTTAATCGTTCCTGAAGTAATTAATCTGATTATAGAGGAAGGTGGCTATGACGAACGAACGGCAACTTTAAGATTTTATGAATCTAAGTTATATTCTTTACTTGAGAAAGAGGATACCAAGCTTTGGCATCTCAGTGCTTTATCGCTATATTCGCTGTTTGATGAAGAAATTAAAACGGGGAAGATTACTTTTCCTGAAGGGGCGTGAGTTGCATGAGTAAGGAAGGTAAGTTTTTGATTTACTGTATCGAACGGTATAAACTGGAGAAGAGAATGACTGGACGAGAAACCGTAGAACTATTTGAAACGTACGGAGTATCAGATTATATTATAAAGTATTATGAAGCACTGCATACCACAGGTGACAAATATATTATTGAGGATATTGATGAATACATTAACAAAAAGGAAGGAAAGATATGAAACATAAAATTGGAATTATCTGTGCCGGGGAAGCTGAAATCAACCCGGTTTTGTCGTATCTTACAAATGAGAAAACCACAGAAAAAGCGATGCTCAAGTTCTACGAAGGGCAGATAGAGGGAATCGACGTAGTCGCAATGGCCTGCGGCGTCTGCAAAGTAAATGCCGCTATCGCAGCGCAGATTTTGATCGACACCTTTGGCTGCAATGTAATGATTAACGGCGGAACTTGCGGGGGCATGGATCATGGCCTGCACGTATTCGATACAGTGGTGGCTACAGAATCCGCTTACTGGGATGTGTCAGGTGATATTTTGACAGAATATCATCCGTTTATGAAATCTATCTATTTTGCATCGGATCAGAAACTGGTGGGTCTGGCGAGAAAGGCGGCAGATCAAAGCGCCCAAAAAGGTGGTCTTTGGAAGGATGATGACTGGAGAGATTTTCATCGACCAGGAAAAGCGGGCAGAAATCAACCAGATACATAAACCGCTGGCTGTGGACATGGAGACTGGCGCCATCGCACATGTGTGCTACGTCAATCAGATTCCGTTTATCGCTGTCCGCACCATCACCGATACAGGAGAAGAAAGCGGCATCGATACCTTTGACCAAAACTGCGATAAAGCGTCGGAACTGTCGGCAGGGTTCATCAGGAAAGTAATTAGAGATGAGGGTAATGGTTGGAGAGTAGGACTTTGAAAGAAAGAATAAAGAAGTTGTGTACAGCCGCCATAGCCTACGGCCTAATTGTTGGAATTATCGTCGCAATTGTCGCCATGATCGCCTATTTTGGCGGCGCAGTCATGAAAGTTTTCGGTTTTGAATATGAGTCGCCCGGCAGCATCGTCTTGTTCTTCCTATTCACGGCCATTGCAGGCTTTCCAGCGGAAACCATCGCAAAAGCATTTCCAAAAGCACTGTTGTCCTTGGAAAAAAATAACAGTTAGAGGGGCGAAAGTATTATTTGTAATATTAGACACTGCTGTGACGGCAGTGTCGATGGCTATTGTAGACTATTTTATGGATAGCGTTACAGCAACAGATGCCTCCATTTTGGCAATCAGTCTGATTTTGGCGCTGCTGTCCAGGAAGATTTTTGACGAGAGGGAGTGAGAACTATGAATTTTGTAAGAATGACATCTGCAGAAGATCCCATGTACGAAGTGGCCAGGGCCCTTTACAAGATGAGCTTTCCGGCGCACGAACAGAGGGAGGAAGGCGGCCAAAGACAAATCATGGACACACCGGACTACCACTTTGATTTGATCTACGATGGAGAAGTCTTTGCGGGGATGATTCTGTACTGGCAGACGGAGGGCTTTCTCTATGTGGAGCATTTCTGCATTGACCCCGGGCAACGCAATCAGCGTTATGGGCAGCGCGCCAGACTGCTGAAAAGAAAAGGGAAGACGCTCATTTTGGAAATCGACCCGCCGACAGATG
>VOFF01000843.1_pt1 | contig 70001 bp, 76 predicted proteins | sample 5384061 | NCBI WGS metagenome assembly VOFF01 (sample SAMN12384725, study PRJNA508395) | human gut metagenome | isolation source: healthy gut E | host: Homo sapiens | reverse complement strand
AACCAGGACATGGTCAGCGAGGAGGGCAGAATGAAACTCGGATTGATTTGATTTCCCATGCCGGTGACGTTGAAATTGTCCGACGAGGAAGCGCGTGATTTGGCGGAAATGCTTTCCACTGCCGCCACGGTGGCTGCCTCCAATCAGCAGGACGGGGCGGGAGGCGCGTCTGGCGGCGTGGGGGAATTTGGTTTCCCGGCTGATGAAAGAGCTTTCCGTCACCTCCAAATTGAAAGGGCGCATTGCCTATGCGGATGAGCTGGGCGGCTATGCCTTCACCCGGGAATATGAAGAAAGCGCCTTTTTCCAGGATTGTCTGGATGAATACCGGGACAACTCTTTGGGCGGATCTCGTGACGCGTATGGCGCCTGGGAGGGATGCCCCTGCTGGTTGTAATATATGGACGGAACGGCACTGGCCGCTTGGCGGCCAGCAGTTCCGGGTCCTGCGCATGAAGGATGGTTCCGGAGAACAGGGCGGCGCAAATGACGGCGGCGGAGGATAAAAAGACGCATGGTTTTGAATGATTGATGGTTGTCTGATTTGATGCCCGGAGGGTGGGGGGGACAGGCAAATAATTAGGACAGGCTAATTACGTTTGGCCTGGGGAAATTCGCAGGCAGGCCGCACTTTTTTTCAAAATTTTTCCGGCATGAATGTGATAAAAAGAAATACTTGGCTCAGGCTGGTTGCTCAAGATTCTGAAACGGCTGAAACCGTAAGTCCGGAAGGCCGGCAGCCGCACTCTCTCCTTCCCCTTCCCGCTTTTAGCCAGACGACGCGGAACATACAGCTTTTATTGAATGGGGGAAGGCCGTTCTGCGAAAAAATTCGGGGAAACGGCCTCGGAAGAATGGGGAAAAGGACGCGTTTGTTACCGGATGGGGTTCAGGAACAAAGGGCATCAGGCCCCAGCACGATGAAGATGGAAAACGCGGCCAGCATGACTCCGGAAATGGCCGGTACCTGCACGGGTTCTGCGTTTTCTGCGGGCTTGTCCCAGTACATGGAGCGGGATGACCTTGAAGTAATAGTAAAACCCGGATGCTGCGCAGACGATCATGACGGGGAGCATCCAATCCAGATACAGACCCGTATTGATGACGTGCACGAAAGAAATCATTTTGGCGAAAAAATCCGGCCGTCAGCGGCACGCCCGCCAGGGAGGCGAACATGATGGTGACCGCCAGCGCCAGCCGGGGATTGGTTTTGCCCAACGACCGCGGAACGCGGAAAAAAAGGCGCCGAAGGTTTTACCCAGGGCACAGCCAGGTCGGGGCGTTCCCAACTGCGCTACCGGATAAACAGCGGATGAAGGAACTCAGGGTGAGCACTTCCAGGGAGACGAACAGTTCCACTAGGTTGGATGCCTTGCACAGGGAGGTGATGCCTACGCAGGCCAGCAGGGGCAGGATGTAGAATTCCCCCGTTCCGTCCTGGGATTTGGAATCATTGGAGGAAAGGTTGATGACGGCCCGGAAATCTACGGAAAGCAACAGGGTGACTGCTGTGGCGACGAGCGCCAGGATGATGTAGATGTTGTCATAGAGCCCTTGGAAGCATCGCCAGGGTTCCCGCCGCGCCAATCAGCCCGAAAATAAATTTGGGCGTTTTTTTGCAGAAGGTCTCCGCCAGAAGCAAAAGCATTGCCAGGCCGGCCAGGATGAATTCCGGAATATACGCTTGCATGGGTAAAAGAGAATCAGGTTAGACTAGGATTGTATTCGGAAGGGAGGAAATCAGGAGAAAAACTGGAGCACCAGCGTGGGGAAGAAGCCGAAGACCGCCAGGGCGATGACCAGGAAGCAGTTGGCCGCCCGTTCGGAGGGCTGCAGTCCCGTGGCGTAGGCGGAGGCTTTGGACAAATCTCCCTGGAAAATATTGCGGTAGGCCCTCAGCATGTATACCGCGCCGATGACCAGTCCCCAGAGGCACAGGATGGTGGCGATTTGAACGGGGCCGAAGCCGTTGCTGAAACCGGCGAAACCGGAGAAGAAGACCATGAATTCCCCCGGGAAATTGGCGAGGCCGGGGGAGGCCGATGGAAAACGAAAGCCATGCGCGGCAGCCTGGTGCTCAGTCCGCCCAGAGAGTTGATTTCCAATGTGCCTGTTTGCTTTTCAATCTGCCCGCAGAGCAGAAAGAGAAGGGCGATTGTCAGGCCATGGGCCAGCATCAGCAGAGCAGCCCCTTTCAGCGCCCAGGGATTGGCTTCCGCGGAACCGGAAACTACCAGGGCGGCGAAAGCCAGGAAGATATAGCCCATGTGCATCACGGAAGAGTTGCCCAGCAGCAGGTCCAGCCTTTTCTGGTTGACGGTCACGTACCCCACCCAAATGACATTGCAGACGAGCAGGACCAGCAGGATATTCGTCCAGGGAAGGAATCCTGTTTCCATCAGCGGCTGGAACATGAAGAGCCCGTACAGGCCAAATTTCTTAAGCACTCCGGCATGCATCATCGCTACCGGAGCGGGAGCGGATGCGTATGCGGGGGCTGCCCAGGAATGGAAGGGGAAGAGGGAAATCAGCGTGCCGAATCCGGCGATGAGCAGGGCCCCGATGAGTTCCGCGTGGGCAAGTTCGCGCCCGCTGGCCATGAAGTCTTTCAGGCCGGAGAAGGTGAAGCCAGCCTGCGTGCCGATCATCAGCAGGGCTGCCAGCAGCACCATGGAGGCAAGCCCCAGGTAAAGCGTGGCGCGCCAGGCCGTGGTGCGGCGGTCGCCGCGTCCATACAGGCCGATCATCACGAAGGTGGGGATAAGAGCCAGTTCATGGAAGGCGAAGAAGGAGATTATGTTGTCGGACAGGAACGCCCCGGTGGCGCCTGCGGAAATCAGAAGGGCGGAGTTGTACCAGGAAGCTTCCCCCCCCTGGGGCGGGTTGGTGCCCAACACGGTGGCGAAGGTAACCAGGATGGTCAGCAGCAGCATTACTTTGGACAGGGCCGGGGCCAACGTGAGCTGGAGGTCCATCCCTTCAAAGCGGGACCAGCAGGAAGAACAGCCGTCAAAGCTAACCAGGGCCCAGATGCCGAGGGCCAGCGTCAGGGAGGCGCTGAGCAGGGCTGTCGGGCGTGCGGGCGCCTTGCACAGACCGATGAGGGCCGCGGCAATCAGAGGAATGAGAACAAGCCAGATAAGCATGGTATGTGATTGGTTGGTTAGGTTAGCAGGAATAGAAGACGGTAAAGTAGATGACCAGGAGCAGGCCAATGCCGAAGAGGGCCGTATAGGCGGCCATGTTGCCGGACTGCAGGCGGCGCAGCAGGGAGCCTATGGCGGCGGTCAACCGCGCCAGTCCGCCAACGATGAGGCCGGAGATGATGAACTGGTCCATAAAGTCGATGATGGCGGCCAGAACGCCCTGGACTCCCCTGACCAGCACTTTATCATAGAACAGATCAATATAAAGGCGGTTGGCGAGAGCCCGGGAAACGGCATTGCCGGAGAGTTTGTCAGAAGCCGGGGATCCTGCGTAGAAGGCAGCCGCCAGCAGGATTCCGAGCACCAGCGCCCCCATGGAGAGTAGAAGGGCATGCCCATGTGGAAGCTTTCGGAAACGAATCCGTTGAAAGGAACCAGCCTGTCTGCGATGAACCCGTAGCCGGAGATGAGAGCCAGGACAGCCAGAATCAGCAGGGGCACCAGCATGAGGCCGCCAACTTCCGAGGCGTGTTCCGAACTGTGGCTGCGGCTCTTGCCGAAGAAGACCACAAAGATGACACGCATCATATAGAAGGTTGTCAGCAGGGCTACGCCCGCGCCGATCCAGAAGAAGATCGGGTTTTTGCGAAGGGCTGCTTCCAGAATGGCTTCCTTGGAGAAGAAGCCGGACGTGAACGGAATGGCAATCAGCGCCATGGTGGCAATGATGAAGGTGAGGGAAGTCAGCTTCATGCGCTTCATGATGCCGCCCATTTTCCAGATGTCCTGTTCATGGTGGCAGGCGAAGATGATGGCACCGGCGCCCAGGAAGAGCAGAGCCTTGAACCATGCGTGGGTGAAGAGGTGGAACATGGCTGCCTCCCCGGCCAGAAGTCCCAGGGCCATGACCATATAGCCGAGCTGGGAGAGGGTGGAGTAGGCCAGGACGCGTTTGATGTCATTCTGCTGGGTGGCCATGAAGGCGGCTATGACGGCCGTAATGGCTCCGATGCCGGCAATGACATTGCAGGCCAGGGCGGGGAAGGCCTCAATGCCGATGGAGTATTGGACGCGCACCATCATGTAAACGCCGGCGGCTACCATGGTGGCCGCATGGATCAGGGCGGAGACGGGGGGGGGGGCCTTCCATGGCGTCCGGAAGCCAGACGTGCAGCGGGAATTGGGCGGATTTGCCCACCGCTCCGCAGAAGAGGCACAGTACCGTAATGTTCAGCAGGTTTTCACTGATTCCTGCGGGTATTTCCATCAGGCTGAAATCCAGCGTGTTGGTCAGCGCCCAGAGAGTCAGAATGCCGATCAGGAAGCCGAAGTCCCCGACGCGGTTGCAGATGAAGGCTTTTTGGCGGCGTTGGCGGCAGTCCCGTGTGTACCAGTGGCCGATAAGCAGATAGGAGGAGAGGCCCACCAATTCCCAGAAGATAAAGGTCATGGCGATGTTGTTCGCCAGGACGATGCCCGTCATGGAGAACATGAAAAGGCTCAGGCATGCGAAGTAGCGTGTTTTGGCCTTGTCGTCCGCCATGTAAGCCAGAGAGAAAACATGGACCAGCAGGCCGATGCCCGTGACCACCAGCATCATACGGGAGGAAAGGGGATCCAGCACGAAACCCAGGTCCACGGAAAAGATGTCGGAAATCGGGAGCCAGGAGAAGGAATCGGATCCGGTCCGGTCCAGCAGACCCAGGGAAAGGACGAAGGTCACCAGGCAGGAGAAGGTGGAGGTAAGCGCCGCGACGTCAGGACGTTTGGTCAGCAGGAACCAGTCAAAGGCGGCTACGACCAGCGGCAGGAAGAGCAGAAGCCAGGTGTATTGAATATCAATATTGAACATGTTCGTGGAGTAGTGTGTTGCTTAAGTCTTTCAGCGTGTTGAGATCTTGCGTGCTGGCCGTGCGCCTGGCCCTGTACAGGGAGACGATGAGGGCCAGGCCGATAGCCACTTCCGCTGCGGCGATGGTCAGGATAAAGATGGAGAGGGCCTGGCCGTCATAGTTGGGCAGGCCCATAGTGCCCTGGGCGCGGGAAAACGCTACCAGGGACAGGTTGGCAGCACTGAGCATCATTTCCAGGCACATGAAGATGACGATGATGTCGCGCCGGACAATCACCCCCATCAGGCCGATGGCGAACAGGACGCCGGAGAGGATCAGATAATGCGTAAGAGGTATCATGGTGATGGCTGTGGTAAGGGGTTCTTTATTTTCCGGAAGGGCGGCGGCTCAGCACGACGACGCCGATGGAAGCCACCAGCAGGGCCAGACCGGCGATGACCAGGCTCCGGTTGTATTTGTCAAACAGGGTACGGCCCAGCAGGGCGGTGTCCGGGAATTCTCCGTTGTCTATCTCCTCACGGATGTGGTGCCTTCCGGATAGAGGTGGGCGGAACATTGGGGGGAGAGGGGGGGGAGAATGACGGAAGGGGCGCCGTCGTTGCGAAGGCTACAGGCGGGAGTTTCCATTCCGGTTTTGGAGGGGGCTGCGTCCTCCTGCCCGATTTTCAAATCGTTCCAGGCCTGTTCCGCGCTGGCCATCGGGCAGCGGTGCGTTTCTTTGGCGCCGGGCAAAGAATAGATGATGCCAATAAGCTGGCCGAGGAAGAGGCAGGCGATGATGACACCGATAGCGACGGAGAAAGGCCTGCTGAAGGGGGATGTTTCCTGCTTCACATTCAGCAGCATGATGATGAACGCGAAGAGCACCATAATGGCCCCGGCGTATACAAGGATTTGGAGAATGCCCAGGAAGTGGGCTCCCAGCCCGATCATGACGGCGGCGGTGGCTCCAAAGGAAAGAGCCATCATCATGGCGGAGGAGACGGGGTTGCGCATGAAGACGACCATCAGGGACAGGACCACGGCCAGGGCCCCGAAAACGTAAAAAAGTATGTCGCTGGCAAAGATGTTCATAACGTACGGGAAATGGAGTGTTCGGGGGTTATTTGTATTGGTTCCACTTGTTGACCAGCCCCTTGCGGGTGCCGCCCAGTTCGTAGAGCTTGGCCTTGTTGTGGATGGCCTGGGTTTTATCCGTGGGGGTGAACAGGTAGTTATGGCTCATGAAGATGGCCTGTTCCGGGCAGGCTTCCTCGCACATGCCGCAGTAGATGCAGCGCAGCATGTCAATCTGAAATTCCCTGGGGGCTTTTTCCCACTTTGCCCCACGGTCCTTCCTGTATGGGGCCGGGGGTGATGGTGATGGCGCGGGCCGGGCAGATGAATTCGCAGAGCTGGCAGGAAACGCAGCGTTCACGGCCGTCTTCGCCTTTCACCAGCACGGGAGCTCCGCGGTAATATTTCGGCAGATGTTTGTCCCATCTGGCTTCCGGATATTGCATCGTAACGCCGATGCCGGAACCGCCAGTTCTTTTTTGTTGCGGGATTTGCCCAGCAGAGCCAGAACGAGGTGCCTGATAGTGAGCCAAAGACCGCCAAGAATGGATTGCAGATAGAACCGCTCTCAAAGGGAAATCTTCGGACGCTTGATCGTTTTGAAGGCCATAATAGTAATGTTGTCGGAATGAAGAAGGGGGGATTACTTGACGAAGTACAGAATGGCGGCTGTAAGGAAGATGTTGATGACGGCCAGTTCAAAGAAGACCATCCAGCCGAGCTTCATCACCTGGTCATAGCGGAAGCGGGGGAGCGTCCACCGCACCCAGACGAAGAAGAAGGCGAAGAAGAGAAGCTTGAGCACATATGCGATGAGCTGGCAGATGACCGCCACCCAGTTGGCTACGTTTTCATTGAGCCAGCCGTCCAGGCCGAAGCCGATGGACCAGCCCCCCAGGAACAGCGTGATGACAAGGGAGGATCCCACCACCATGGCGGCATATTCCCCCATGAAGAATTGGGCGAATTCATGGAGGAGTATTCCGTATGGTAGCCGCCCACGAGGTCCGTTTCACATTCGGACATGTCAAACGGCGTACGGTTGGCTTCCGCAAAAATGGAGGTGAGGAATATGATGAAACTGATAGCTACGGGCACCAGCAGTATCCAGCGCTGCCAGCTCAGGCCCTCGCCCCACACGGGAAGCAGGAGCCAGCCGTTGGCGGCCTGGTATTCCACGATGTTGGACAGGTCCAGCGTGCTGTAAATCATCAGCACAGGGATGATGGACAGACCCATGCTGATTTCATAGGAAATCATCTGGGCTGAGGAGCGCACGCCGCCCAGGAAGGGGGGGTTGGAGTTGGATGACCATCCGGCCAGCACCCGTACGTACACGGAGAGGGAGGAGATGGCGAACATCCAGAGGGGGCCTACGCTGAGGTTGGCCACCGCCATGTTGACGTTTCCGTAAGAGGTTTGAAGGTATCCGGCGAAGGGAACCACGGCCGCCGTCATCAGCGGTCGCAAGCACTAGGATGGGAGCGATCCAGAAGTATACGCGGCGTACGAAGGGGGGCGTGAAATCCTGTTTCAGGAACAGTTTGCCGCCGTCCACCATGGGCTGCACGAGACCGAAGATGGGGATGTCGCGGTCCAGGCGGAAAAAACGGCACAGGTTGGCGATTTTGCCGTCATGGGGCAACCCGAAGTAGTCCAGCGTCTTTTTGAACGGCAGGTCGGATTTCATGCCGAAGCGGCGGAAGATGCTTAACGGAATGCCGGCGCGGTTGGGGCCTACGCGGTCCTGGATCCAGGCGGCCACCCGGCGTTCAATGTACACGCAGACCGGAATGAACAGAATGGTGATGGCAAAGCAGATTACGATTTTGATCAGCAGAGTGATGATATAAAACCACACAGGGTTGCTGAGCACCTCGTCGCAAAAGGTTAGAATCGAATCAATCATGGCGGATTAACAGGTTGTATGCGTGTGAAGTGTGATTAGCGGCCCTGGTTTTGCGTTCCACCACGGGAATGGTGACGCCGGTTTCCAGAATGGGCTGGCCCCCGTCTCCGATGGAACCCCAGGAGACTCCATTGAGTGCGCCGTATTCCGTGCTCATGGCGGTGAGGATGTCCAGGGCGGAGTTGAAGTCTTTCAGAGCAGGATTGCCTCCCAGCAGAAGGGTGATGTCTCTGAAAATCTGCCAGTCGTCCCGGGCGTATCCTATGGGCTGGATAGCGCGGTTCAGGCGTTGAATACGGCCCGTGACATTAATCATGGTGCCGAATTTTTTCAGCGTAGGTGACGCCCGGCAGAACCAGGTCCGCATGGCGCGCCGTTTCATTGGCGCTGTGGGCGGTCATGAACAGGTAGTCCAGCTTGTCCAGATCTTCCGCCGTGAAGCCTGCTTCCGGGGAGATGAGGTCTTCCCCCAGGGAGAGGATGCCCTTGACGGAGCCGCTGCGCACTCCTTCGCGAATGGCGTCCAGCCTGGAACCGGGTTCGATATCCAGCACCAGCCTGGCCCCGTTCGTGTTCGGGTTGCGATCCGCAGAAATAAGCACGCCGTCGCTTTCTCCCATGCGGGGAACGATGTCCACCATATCCGTGCCGATTTCGGCGGCCAGATGGCGGACCATGTAAAAAGCTCTTCATTGGTCATGCGCCCGGAGGCAATGATGGCGAGCTGGTTCGGAGCAATGCGCTTGACGGCTTCCGCGGCGGAAGCCAGAGCCGGTTCCCAGGTGGAGGGGGTGGGGCGCTTCCGCATCCGTACGGATGACGGGCTGGGGAATGCGGGTTTCCGCATTGATGTATTTGTAGTTAAGGCGGTGATAGTCCGGCATCCAGCAGGAGTTTACGGCATCATTCTGGCGCGGGGTAATGCGGTATACCTTGTCTTCTCTTGTCCAGAGGGTGATATTGGTGCCCGTTCCGCAGTCCACGTCAATGGTCTTTGTTTCCTTCAGGAACCAGACGCGCATTTTAAAGCGGAAATCCTTGGAAGTAAGGGCTCCTACCGGGCAGAGGTCCACGGTGTTCATGGAGTAGTTGCTGTCCAGCTCGCGGCCGGGGTAAACCGTGATGGCGTTGAAGGTGCCGCGTTGGGACATGGTGAGCACCTCATCGTGCATGATGTCGCGCATGAAGCGCACGCAGCGGCCGCAGAGCACGCAGCGTTCCTGGTCCAGGTTCACGCGCGGACCAATGCTCAGGTTTTTTCCTTTTTGGTCTTTTTTCTCTTCAAAACGGCCTTCCACCTGGCCGTAGTCGTTGGAGTATTCCTGAAGCTTGCATTCCCCGGCCTGGTCGCAGATGGGGCAGTCCAGAGGGTGGCTGGTGAGCAGGAATTCCATTACGCCGCGGCGCGCTTCACTGGCCAGGGGGCTGTCCGTGCGGATGCCCATGTTTTCCGCCACCGTGTTTGCGCAGGAGATGATGGGGCGGGGCATCCACTGGATGCGCTGATAGCCGTTTTCATCATAGGAGGGTGTCTGTCCCGGAGCGAGCCTGGGCGGCCCCTGTTCCACCATGCACATGCGGCAGGAGCCGGCGACAGCCAGCTTGGGGTGGTAGCAGAAGCACGGAATGGGCACGCCCACGGAACGGCAGGCGTCTGCAATCCGCGTGCCGCGCGGGAACCGGTGCCACGTTCCGTTGATTTGGACGTTCACCTTGCCTTCCGCGGCGGCAATGTCTTTGGGGAGTTTGGAAGCTTCTTCACTCATGATGACGGATGGGAGAGGGATGGTTTTGAGAACTGGTGTTGCGTGCTGCTGTTTAGCGGGTGAGGAAACGGTTTTGCTCCCTGCCTTCCTCCGTGTGGGGCAGACAGGCGTTGAATGGATCCGTCAGGGCTACGAATTCCTCCTTGAATTTGGAGACCATGGCCTGGGTGGGCCAGGAGGCGGCTTCACCAAAGGCGCAGACCGTTTTTCCTTCAATCTGGTTGGCCACTTCAATGAGCAGATCCACATCCGACGGGGCGGCTTTTCCTTCCAGGATGCGGGTGCTGAGTTTCATCATCCACGGACAGCCTTCCCGGCAGGGAGTGCACTGCCCGCAGGATTCATGGGCGTAGAAACGGTTGATGTTGTTCGTGGCCCAGGGCATGGAGCGGGAGTCGTCCATGACGATGACCGCGCCGGAACCGGACATGGAGCCGTGCCGGGCGATGCTGTCCAGATCCAGCGGAATGTCGAAGAAGGTGATTTTTCCCATGGTGCCGTCCGGATTCTGCACTTTGTATTCCGCATCCGTGCGCATGACCTTGGAGGAGGAGCCTCCGGGTATCACGGCCTTGAACTGGCGCCCGTCCGCGGGCCGCCGCCGCAGACGTCATACAGCAGTTCGCCGAAGGTCATGGAGCCGGAGACGATTTCATAGAACCCAGGACGTTTGACGTCGCCGGAAACCCCGATGATGCGGGTGCCGGGGAACGTTTGGCTCCTTCCTGGCTGTAGGCTTCTCCTCCCATGGCCATGATGTGTTTCACCTGGCAGAGGGATTCCACGTTGTTGACAATGGTGGGGCATCCGTACAGGCCGATGGCGGCCGGGAAGTAGGGGGCTTGATGCGGGGATAGGGGCGATCCCCTTCAAGGGAGTTGAGCAGGGCCGTTTCCTCACCGCAAATGTACGCTCCCGCTCCGCGGTGCAGGTGGATTTCCAGATTATAGCCGGACCCCTGGATATTGCTGCCCAGGAAGCCGCGTTCGCGAGCTTCCTGAAGGGCTTTGAGCATGATTTCCGCGGCGATGGGAAATTCTTCGCGCATGTAGATGTAAGCCTGATGCGCTCCCACCGCGTAGCTGGAGATGACCATTCCTTCAATGAGCTGGTGGGGATCCTGATGGACAATGTAGCGGTCCTTGAACGTGCCTGGTTCGGATTCGTCACAGTTGCAAACCAGGTAAACAGGCTTCGTGTTGTTCGGCGGAATGAAGGTCCATTTCACGCCGGTGGGGAACCCCGCGCCGCCACGGCCGCGAAGACCGGATTTTTTCACCTCGTCAATGACGGCCCTGGGCTCCATGCCGAGCGCCTTTTTCAGTTCTTCATAACCGCCGTCGGCCAGATAGCAGTCAATGGAGGTATTCCAGCCCTCGCGGTTGACGTTTTTCAGAATGCGGCGCGTTTCCCTGGGGTGGGGTTCTTTACCGGGAAGATAGGTGATGCTCATGGCGAAAATCTGGTGCGTGGGAAATGGAAAGGGTTAGGCTGTCTGATATTTGGCAATCACTTCTTCCAGCACTTCCGGAGTGACTTTTTCGTACAGGAGATCGTTGACCATCATGTTGGGGCCAAAGCCGCAGTTGGCCAGGCATTCCACTCCTTCCACGCTCCACAGGCCGTCCGGGCTGACTCCAATGGGGTGGTGGTGGTCGATGCCGTTTTTGTCAATGCCCAGACGCGTGCAGATGGCGTCGAACAGGCTGTCCGCCCCCGCCATGGCGCAGGAAAGAGTGCGGCATACGCGGATGTGGTTTTTCCAGGGCACATCTGGCGCAGACCGGGATAAAGTCACCACGCCCAGAACATGGGCGGCGGAGATATTCAGTTTTTCTCCCCCACCCAGGCAATGGCGTCGCCGCTGATGAAGCCGAATTTTTTCTGTATTTCATGCAGGATGGGCAACACGGCGGATTTTTGCTTGCCTTCCGGGTAATGCGTAACGTATTCGCTGGCGGCGGCGTCAAGTTCCGGCGTTACTTCAAAGGCCGGGTAAAACCGTTCGCCCGGGCTGGGCTGGTGGGCGATAGTCGCGTCGATGGCGTTTTCAGCGTAATCGGACATGGGGAGAAAGTTTGGTGTTTGCGTTGAAGTGGATGAAAGTGGCGGGTGTTTAACGGTCGCATTCGCCCATCACGAAGTCGAAGGAGCCGAGAATGGCCGGAACGTCGGAAACCAGGTGGCCTTTCATCAGTTCCGGCAGGATGGACAGGTTGCAGAAGGAGGGGGAGCGCATGCGCAGGCGGTTGGGAAGCCCGCCCCCCTTGGAGTCCAGGAAGAAACCCAGCTCTCCCTTCGGGTTTTCCGCGGCAAAGTAAACCTGCCCGGCAGGGGCGTTCACCCCCATGGTCGTCGTCATGAACTGGCGAATCAGGGATTCCATGTCCGTCAGGACTTTTTTCTTTTCAGGCAGCGTGCCTTTGGTGTCCACCATGTTGATGGGGCCGTCCGGCATGGTTTCAATGACTTGGCGGATGATGCGCAGGGACTGGCGCATTTCTTCAATGCGCACGGTAAAACGGTCGTAGCAGTCTCCGTGTTCGCCTACGGGGACGTCGAATTCGTAATTTTCATATCCCAGATAGGGGGTGAGTTTGCGCAGGTCCCGCTTAATGCCGCTGGCTCGCAGGTTGGCCCCCGTAATACCCCAGGAAAGCGCTTTTTCACGGCTGATGACGCCTACGCCCTGAAGACGGTCAATGAAGATTTTGTTTTTTGAGCAGGAGGGCTTCCGTTTCATCAAGGGTTTTGGCCGCTTCATCGCAGAAGACGAGCACTTCCTTGAGCATTTCATTGGGAACATCACGTGTCTGTCCGCCGATGCGGGTATAGGAGGAAGTGAAGCGCGCCCCAGTGAGCTGTTCGTAAAAATTATGGATTTTTTCACGTTCCTCATAACAGTACAGGAAAACGGTCATGGCGCCTACGTCCATGCCGTACACGCCTACGCCCAGGATGTGGGAGGAAAAGCGGGAAAGTTCCAGGGCCAGTACGCGCAGGGCCTGTCCGCGGGGCGGTAGTTCCCATCCCAGCAGTTTTTCCACCGCGCAGGCATAGGCGATGTTGTTGGACAGGGGGCCAGGTAGTCAAAGCGGTCGGTGTAGGGAACAAATTGGTTGTACTGGATGGTTTCGCCTATTTTTTTCCATTCCGCGGTGCAGATGGCCAACCACCGGATCACAGCTGATGATTTCTTCACCATCAAGTTCCAGCACTAGGCGCAGCACGCCGTGGGTGGCGGGGTGGGAGGGGCCCACATTCAGGGTCATCGTTTCTCCGAGCGGTTCGATGTATTGGTGAGATAGTCTGCGTTAGCGGCTGTATCTGCAATGGCGAAAGTTTTGGTGCTCGTCTTCATGTGGATGTCCGTGCCTGGCTGAACCTGATAATGGTGCCGGACGATTATGCCACTTCACACCATGCGGGCAAGCCAAATGTCAGTTTTTTGGCATTCCGGGGAGGTGGTGCGCGAGTCTCCTCAACTGATGAATGTTAGTCCTTTCTAACAATAAGCTTTTATATGGAACCTGCCGAATATGGGAAAAAAGCGGATTAGGAATCCGGAGTCAACCTACAAATTTGAGAAAAAAAATAATGTAATGCAAATTTGCTCAGTTATTTCCGAATGGCGGGTGCCAGGAAAACAGGGCTGCCGGGCCTTATGGCTGGACGTGTCCGAACGCAGCGGAGGAGAATCTTCTTCCTTTGTAGCCGGCCTCCCTGCGTAGTCCTTTTCGGGATTCACGTTATATGCGGATTCCTAATCCGTTAGGAAAAAAAAAAATATGTTGAAGCCGAGGAGAATTTTTGTCTTTCCCATTGCTGTAACATTTTCAGTATTATTTATTTTATATATTATTTCATGGTTTTCCCCCTATTGCCGGGGATTCCTTTATTCACGACAGGACGGGGTACCTTGGGCAGTTTCATATCCGCCATGTCTGGAAGGCCTGCGTGGACAGTTACCTGTATTGGAATCCCAGGCTGGGGGAAATGGCTGCGTTTTTTATTACTTCTGCTCCCCCCGGCTGGTCTGGACGGTCTTGAATCCCGTGTTTGTGCTTGCCCTTGTTCTTGGCCTTTATGTGCTCGCTCTGGGGAGAATGCCCAATCTCCGGCGGGAGTGCGGAGCATGGACGTGGTTGTTTGCTTTAAGACCTCCCCTCGATGGGGCCTGTCCTCAGGATGTCTGATTTATGGGATTTTCTGCGGTGCCTGTAATGAGGGGGCGACGATAGGAATGGCGGCGGCGTTTTGCATCATGGCCGCGGCATGCTCCGGGACCGCAGGGGTTGGCGCTTATGTATGGTGCGGGTTTGCCGGCGTTGCGTTGGGAGGCCTGTTTCTATTTTGCCGCCCCGGGTTGTACTCGCGGCTTGGCCATGATTTGGGGAGCGAGTGAAGTTTTGAGGAAGGGCGGTTTTGCGCCTATGCGGAGTCTTTCGGGATATTGCTTTATTACCACGCGAGGATGCTGTGTAAAAATATATGCCGTTTCCGCAGTATTAACGGGATTTTTGTTGTTCAGCGGCACGGGCGGTGCCGGGAAGTAATCAGGAAGGAAAAGGAATCCTTCTTCTTTTATATTCTTTTTTTATTGTTGCTGGGGGGCATCATGTCCGTTTGTTATTTTCCGGTGTGCATTCCCGCCCATCATGTTCAGTTCGTGTCGTCCCTGCCCGTTTTGGCGGCGTCAACCGTGTTGTTCTCCGTATTGTACCGGAATGAGATCATGGTGCGCGGATTGCGCGCGGTGACTGTTTGCCTTGCCGGAGCTACTTTGTTTTTCGGGGTGGTGTTCACCCTGGGTATTATCATGTAGGCTCTCAGGCTTTCCAGAGAGAGGAGCTGATTCATAAGGCCTTCCAGGAGGGAATCTGGAACCGGAAGTTCCTTCCATCTCTCCTCTTTTCTTTGAAGGAAAAGTATCCGGAACGGATGGGGTTAGGGTGGGCCGGATACCAACCGCCGGTTTTGGCATCCGCAAGCTGGTAGTGAAAAAGCCCTGAGGGAAAATGGCTATTTGACTATGTTCCGGGGAGTGAAGTGCATTTCCTGTTCCTCGATGCCGAATTGCCAGGTGGCCGTTTGCCACATGTTGACAGCAGGATTTTTCCAACGGACCTGGACGGTTACGGGGCTGAGCCGCAGGGGACGGGAGGAGTCCATTTCAAAATTTTTTTTCCTTGGCGTCGTACCGGGCGTTTACCAGGCCGAAGCCGGAGACGCGCATTTCCATTTGCTTGGGTTCCAAGGAGGTTCCCCTGCCAGGGAAATGGATATATCGGGAGTCTGGTTTTTCACCACGGTATTGGCGGCCGGATAAACGGGCTGGGCCGGGGCCGGGTAGGGAATTCAGCTTTTTCCCGCTGCTGTTGCCAGGGGTGGTCGCCGGGGGTTTCCGGGTGGAGGGAACGTTGAAAATTCAGGGCTCTGGTAAATGTCTTAGGGTCTTTGCCGAAGACCATGTAGCGGTGAATCCGCCAGCGGTCCGTGTCCTTGGTCACTTTTTTGGGGATTACCGTAAAGGCCGCCTGGAATCCGGCTTCTTCCGCCTTGGAGATCATTTCCGGCAGGATGAAGCCGCCAGGATAGCAATAGGCCTCCACGGAAGAACCGGGGAATTTTTCCTGAAGGATTTTCCGGGAATTGCCTATTTCCGCCGTTGCCAGATCCCAGAACCGCTTGTGTACCTTTCCGCTGGGCGGCCTCCAGGATCTTGGGTACAGGTGGCTGACGGGTGGCTGCCCAGGGTGGCGCCGTTATTCAGCATTTCCTGAATCTGGGCGGGGCTCATGGCAGAACCGCGGCCCGTGATGGAAGATTTGGTGTATGGGAAAATGGTAAAGGGGAATCCCGTTTCTTTCAGGATGGGATAGGCGTCCGTGTAGACGCTCTTCCAGCCGTCGTCGATGGTGATCATGACGCATTTGGCCGGAAATGTCTGTCCCCCCCAGTTTCCATTCCAGAAATTCGCTTCATGGAGATGACGGGCACTCCGGACGCCTTCAGCGCCTGCATCTGGGAGCGGAATACATCCGTATTCATGCGCATTTCCGTAGCGGGAAGGGTGCGGCTGAAATCATGGTAACCCAGAATGGCTACGCGGGTTTCATGCTGAGGAACCGGAACGGGGGAAAAAGCCGTGGAGGGAATGGCAAGGGATGCCTCCGCAGGTTGTGCCGGGGCGTGCAGGTTCGTTTCCCCGGGAATGGGTTCCGCGTTAGGGATGGACTCCGCCAGGGGAGCGGAAGAACCTGTCTCTCCGGGAATGGGTTCCGCCATGGGGATGTATTCATCCTTGCGGTTGGCTTCAATCAGGTCTTTGACGGGAACGATGCCGGCGGCCGGGTTTCCCTTGATGGTTCCCCCGATGACCGGGCCGGGAGCAAAGGGAAGTGGAGACGCCGGCGGCAGGTCGGGCGGAAGCTCCGCACATGCGACACCGGCTGCGATCAAGAAAAAACGGAAAGGAGGCCTGGGACGGAGCGCATATCTGCAACTACTATTTTTAAGTTTTCTGTTCAACCTTAAACTCAGGCAGGCATGACAGCCTGTTCCGTGCCGCGCGCGTTTTTTCCGGGGCATGTCTGGATTTTCCCGTTTGAATGCGTTATCGCTAAAAAGCATGCAGACTCATTTTCCGCTCGCGGAAGAAAGGAGAGGCGTTTAGTCTGTCTGCGTGGGGGGAATCCCAGTACAGCCATTTTCCCATTCCTCTCAATCAGTACAATCCGGTGCCGCCGGATGCCAGCCTGTACCAGGTGCTTAGTGAACGCAACAAACAGTCCGGCGGTTTCAACCTGGCAGTGACGCTCGTTTTCTTCGGCGCTATTATCCATACGTTTCTGGCCGGCCGCTTTGAGCGTTATTCCCATAAGCTGGCCCTGCGCTACAAGGAAAAAAGCTCAAGGAAACCAACTTCCGCGTGATGCATCCGGAAGAGCGCCTCCCGGTTTCCTTCGCGTCCGCCATTTTCCATTTTCTGGGAGAAGTGGAAGCCGTGTTCGGAATCTGGCTTATCCCTTTCATGTTCGTGTGCTGGAAGTATTATTCCTTTGAGGATTTTTCCGCCTATTTGAATTATGACTGTTCCTTCACGGAGCCGATGTTCGTGATGATTATCATGATTATCGCTTCTTCCCGCCCTATTTTCAAGCTGGCGGAATATGTCGTGAACTGCGGCGCCAGGCTTGGGAAGGCCACGCCGGGCGCGTGGTGGATTTCCGTGATGTGTCTGGCTCCCCTGCTGGGTTCTCTGATTACGGAACCCGCCGCCATGACGATCGGAGCCCTGATCCTAAGCAAAAAAATTTTACGACCTCAAGCCGAAGAAAACCTTGATGTACGCCACTCTGGGGCTTCTCTTCGTGAATATCTCCATCGGGGGCACCCTGACGCACTTTGCAGCTCCACCCGTAGTGATGGTGGCGGAAAAGTGGGACTGGGGGCTGGCTCACATGATCCAGCATTTCGGATGGAAGGCCGTTTCCGCTATCGTCATTTCCAATTTGGCGTATTTTCTCCTTTTCCGCAGGGAGTTCGCCCGCCTGGCTTCCCAGCAGAGGGAGTTCGACGAGTTTGACGACGCCGTTCCCCAGTCCTGGGAAGACCGCAATGACAAGATACCGTTGTGGGTGACCCTGGCGCATGTCTGCTTCCTGGTCTGGACGGTTCTTTTTGCCCATGAGCCGGTCATGTTCATCGGCAGTTTCCTGTTCTTTATCGGTTTCACACTGGCTACGCCGCAATACCAGAACCAAATGTCTCTGCGTGTGCCCATCATGGTGGGGTTCTTCCTGGCGGGGCTGGTCATTCTGGGCGGCGTGCAGGCCTGGTGGCTGGAGCCGGTGCTGACGCGGCTGGGGACTACGCCATGGTCGGGGCTACGCTGCTGACGGCATTTAATGACAATGCCGCCGTCACTTTCCTGGCGTCTACGGTTCCCAACCTGCCGGAAGCCGTCAAATATTCCGTGGTGGCGGGTGCTGTGACGGGCGGCGGCCTGACGGTCATCGCCAACGCCCCCAATCCGGCCGGGCAGGCCATTCTGGGTAAATATTTCAAAGGCATCAATCCCCTGTGGCTGTTTGCCTGGGCGGCTTTTCCCACTGCCATCGTGTTTATTTTCTTCACCTGCTTCGGCCATTAATGGCCGGAGCGTGCTATCATTCTTATGTTTACCGGACTCGTTGAAACAACAGGAACCGTGGAAGGATTTACGCCTATTAACGGCGGAGCCAGGCTGACGCTGACCATTCCGTTCGGCCGTGAACTTTCCCTGGGGGATTCCGTTGCCGTCAACGGATGCTGCCTGACGGTGGATGCCCTGGAGGGTGAACGCATCTCCTTTGATCTGCTTTCCCAGACTCTCCGCGTCACCAGTCTGGGAACCCTCAAACCGGGGATGCTGGTTAATCTGGAACGCGCCATGTCCGCCATGGACCGTTTCGGAGGCCACTTCGTGATGGGGCATGTGGACCATACCGGTACGATTGCCGCTCTGGAGCCTGTAGGGCAGGACCACCGTTTGGAGGTGCGCATTCCGGAGGAACTCACCCGCTATTGTATTGACAAGGGTTCCATCACCATTGACGGCATTTCCCTGACCATAGCCAATTTGAGCGGCTCTCTGCTGGAGTTCTGGATTACTCCCCATACTTTCGGCCGCACGAATCTGCAGAATGCCGTTCCCGGCCAGCCTGTCAATCTGGAAGTGGATATGCTGGCCCCAAGTATGTAGAGAGACTGTTTTCTGCCCGTGAACAACGTGCGGAGGGATAGTCCTGCCCGTAAGGAGAATCACATGCCGGGCATGCGGGCTGGTTTTTCCTGCCGGACAATGAGAGTGCATTCCCGTTTTCTGCAGCAGAGGGGCCGGGATGCGGAGATTTTTGAACTGGAAGCCGGGTATTGCTGTTCCGATGAAGGAAGGGCCGTGAGGGCGGAACAAAAAATGCGGAGCGGGTTTATTTGCTACCGGGCCATTCCTCCCTTTGCCGTAATCCATTTCCCGCGTTTGACGACCCGTTCAAAGAACAGACCGTGACGTTCCGCTGCCGTTTTCGTTCCTTCCCACTGGGAAGCCAGAATGCCGGAGATGACCAAAGCGGCATCCTTCTTCATGGCGGCGATGATTTGTGGAAAAAGCTTTTTGCAGTATGGTTGAAAACAGGTTGGCGACGACAAGGTCACCCTGCTGGGATTCCGAAGGCTTCCATTTGAAGACGTCTTCCACAAATAAGTCCAGCTGTTCCGCCGTAACGGCGTTGCGGACCATGTTGTGCCGGGCCACTTCAATGGCCATGGGGTCAAAATCGAAAGCCGTGGCGTGCTTCGCCCCCAGCTTAAGCGCCGCCATAGCCAGCACGGCGGTTCCGCAGCCTATGTCCGTCATGCTCCATGATGTTTTTCTGCGGGATTTGGCAGCGTCGCAGATGAAACGCAGGCAGGTGGATGTGGTAGCGTGGTCTCCTGTTCCGAAAGCCATTTCGGCGGGGACGCTCAGGATGCAGCGCGAGGGGAACTGTTTCCGCAGGGCGGCCAGATTCTCCGGAGAACTCTGCTCCGTAATGACCAGTGCGTCCCTTATTTTGAGCGGAGGGCGTTTTTCCCGCTTCTGGGTCGCTACCCAGTCCTGCGTCTTGATTTCCCTGACAGTTCCTCCAAAATATTTTTTCAAGGCCAGGGCGTCTTCTTCATCATCGCAGTAAACGGTGATTCGAACCGTTTTCCCCCCTTTGATTTTTGTAATAACGGCGTTCGGATTTCCGGCGATGCGTTCGCTCCAGGCGTCTTCCCATTTGGCGGCGGAAAGTTTGTTCCAACTCCATGTCATGCAGAAAGTATGGGATTTTTCCGGCAGGGAGGCAAGAATGGATTGATTGTAACTGCATTCCCTCTGTTTTTTGGGGCGTGGGGCTCTATTGTTGAAAATTTGATTTATTTAAAGAAGAATATAAAACATCAACTATCAAACCATTTTATTTTCAGTATGGTTGCGAATTTGGAATCCGGAGTAAAGATTTTTTTTTATATTCAATGGCCAACCTGTGAGAAGAGGAAGGAATCTTGTTCTATTCCAATCTTTTTTCTAATAATAATTCATTGATTGTTATTTTGTTGTTTTGAGTTTCGAATAACAACGGATTCCAAATTCGTACATTAAAAGGAGCGCGTTTGATATGCAAAAAACATCCAAATGTACAGATTATCATGAAATTATTTGCTTTTGCCATGTTGTCCTTGGTTCCTTCAGTTACTGTCTGTTCCGTTTTTTCCAAGGAAGTGGATATTTATTCAGGAACATATGGAAACGATGATGTGGAAGTATTCCAGCCGGAGGAAGTGATGTATCATCTGGCCGGAAGGGATGGCGTCTTTTATGAAGGTGCGTTTACGTTTGACAATTATAATCCGGACAAGGGCGGCGCCGGAAACAGGCAGGGTGTTTTCTCCGGCTATAGTACACATTTTTCCAGCACGGAAGGAACGTCTCTCGGCTTTCACTGCACCGGGCTTAATCCCGGAAAGAACAGTTCCGCTTCCAAATCTTTTATTTTTGTCATGGGGCCATGGGAAAGCGGGGAGGAGTTTGTCGCTCCTCAGGTTACTTTTCAGAATTTGGGCGATTTGAGCTTCATTGCGGATAATATGGACATGATCGGCATTACCGATGGCGCCACGGCCGGAACCGGTGGCGGGAGGTACGGGAAAGCTGATATTGTTTCTTTCAACAATGTAGGAAATATCGAATTCCGGGGGCTGAATCATGGGGGTATAGGCTTCAGCCGTTTGAATTCCTTGGCTTTTACCAATACCGGGGATATTTCTTTTTACGGATATGAAGATGGGATATTCTTCCAATGGCGGTGCCATTTTTATTAACCAGGGGGGAATTCTTCCCTTTACTCCAATCCTGGAGATGGGAATATTTCTTTTGACCATACGGGAAGTATTATCTTCAGGAATCTTGTTAAAACTTCTTATTACATGAGTTCTGCGGGGATTTTTTACCAATGAAGGGAGTATTTCATTTAATGATACGGAAAATATCCTGTTTGAAAATAACACGTCCACCGGAGGACCTGCGGCGATAGGCATTGGATCCATATTCTTACCGGATAACCAGCCGTCTTTGTCGTTTAGCAACATCCGGGGAGATATTATTTTTAGAAATAATAAGGCTTCCGGAGGGAGCATGCCGGGGATGGCGGGCGCTATCACTATTTATGGATCTTTTAAGCTGGTGCAAACGGGTGATGTCCTGTTTGAAAATAATGTGACTGATAAAAATACGGCCGGAGCCATTTATTGCGGCAATAATGAAGGGAAAAGGTTTGGAGGGCAATGGCTTTTGTCTGCGGATGGCGGGAATATCGTTTTCCGAGGCAACTTGGTTAAAGGAAGTTCGGGGGTCTTTGCCCGCGCCCTGGCGATTTTTGTTTATGCTCCCGAAAACGATTATACGGGCATGTCTCAGCCCAATGGGAATTTAACCATGGATTTCCGCGCCCAGGCCGGACGAGAAATTGTATTTTATGATAGTATTGATATTGAAAGTATTACTGTAGCCATGCCTACCCTGCATATTAACAGAATTCCGGCCGATTGGGCAGATTATGGAGGTATTCCTGTGGAGTTTGGAGGAACCGTGCGTTTTTCCGGTGCATTGACGGAGTCGTTTCTAGTTCGCAATGACGGGGAAAGTGATGGTGATTACGCGGAACGGGTGGAGACCTCCCGCAGGGTGAAACTTGAATCAAATATTATTGTGGAAGGGGGACGGCTGGTTCTTGAATACGGCATGAACCTGGCGAATGAGAGTGGGGATGTATGGCAGGGAAGTTCAAGAGTGGAGCAGGACAAACCGGTGTTTAACCTGGCCGGCGGAGTGCTGGAAATGACGTCCGGTTCATCCATCAGCGCCCAGCAGGTGATTGTTTCCGGCCATGGCAGCGGCGCTATCCTGCGGGTGGGAGCCGCTCCCATCGGTTCCGACAGTTGGGAGGGGAAGACCTATGAACTGCCTTCCCTTTCCGCTGTCACCATTGACATGTCCCACGGGTTTGACTGGGATCTCATGCCTTTCTCGGAACGGGGGGACAGCGGTATCAACATCACCGCCTCCGGGGAATTTTTACTGGGGGGAACCATTGGAATTGCGGATACGCTGGATGATTACGCCTCCGCCGCCTGGGGAAGGGACCGGGAGTTTGTCATTTTTAATATGGATTCTTCCAGCAAACGGCCGCAAGGAGAGCTGAAAGGGGTTATTTCCAATACGACCCAGTCATCCACGGTTGATTCTCCCTATACCTACGGCGGTACCTGGGAATATGAATGGCGCGACATGGATGGAGATGGAGAAGATGACCAGCTGTTGGCAATTTGGAAACATGAAGCCGGATGCCGCCCGGATCAGGTCCGTCCGGAGCAGGCTGGAGAGCTTGCTCTCAATTCCCTTTGGAGTTCCGCTTCAAACGCGGCTTCTCTTGGGAATACTGCGTTGGCGCAGTTAACCCCGGTGCGGTTGTATCAGCGGTATGCACGCAATGTATGGGGGGGAATGGGGCTGGGGGATTTCGCCCGCCAGCGTTCCCGGGGCGGCGTAGATGGTTATGACTATGACGGGGGCGGATATTCCGTTGGCATGGATTCCGATTTTGGAGGAAAGAGCGGGATATGGGGGATAGCGTTCGGACAAATGCACGGTTTCAGCAGGAGCCGGGATTTTAATGGGAGGATTACCCAGGATTCCCTGATGGGAAGCATTTATTGGGGGCGGATATTCCGCTCCGGAGAGCGTTCCCTGTGGACGGTGAAAGCCGATCTTACTTGGGGAATGACTGATAACTGCATGGAAAGCCGGTTCAGCAACGGTATGGACGCTCATGGGGAATGGAACAACAGAACGTGGCTGGTCCAGGCGGAAGTTTCCAGAAGCATTCAGTATGCAGGAGGATGGACTGTGTCTCCGTTTTTGAGGATGGAGTTTACACATGGCACGGAAGCTTCTTTTCTTGAAGACGGCAGCTATGCCAGAAAATTTGAAGGAGCGGTTTTGCGCCGGTTGTCCATCCCGGCAGGTGTGAGTGTTGAGAGAAGTGGTGACTGGAAAGGCAGGCCCTGGACGCAGGTGCTCCGCCTTTCCTATGTGGGAGATGCTATTCAGGATGTGCCGGAGGCTTCCGTTTACAGCATATACAGCGACATTTTCTGGAGGGACCGTGGTGTCCAACCAGCCCGCCATGCCGTACGCGTGGAGTATGATGCCGCCTTGCAGTGGAATGACCGCTGGACGGTTTATGCCGGTTATGGCATGGAAGCCCGGGGAAGCTCCGTGTACCACCGCGTAAATGCGGGTGTATCCAGGGCGTTTTAGGAAACATCAGCACGGATAGAAAAAAAGGGCACGTTTTCGAAGGAAACGCGCCCTTTTTTTTGATACTGCGGGGGGATGTTCCGGCAGGGGGGACAGCTACAATGTTTTGCCGTTCGGCCACATCAGCATCCGTTTCAGGAAGCGTTCGTTGACGGTGATCTTCGGGAAGAGGCGTTTGCTGGATTCCTTGAGCGCCCTGATGGCGTCTTCACCCTGCAGCGGCGTGCGGCCGGATTCGTCGATGACGGTACGCAGCCATGCGGTCTGCGGCATGCCGCATGCTTCCACGGCCTTGAAGGGCATGCGTTCCCTCCAGTTGGTCCCTCCCGTAGTGCCGGGAATATTGAGCCGTTTGTTGATGCCGAAGAGAGCAGGCCAGAGAATGGTCGCATAACGGGAACGGGAACGGAACAGGGCGTTGTACATGGCCGTCTTGATTTCCTGGTTCCAGTAGGAAAGACAGGTTTCAGGCTGCATGCCGGAGAAATCCGCAAACCATTTCAGAAGGCGCGCTCCGTCCTCCGCCTGGCGCACGATGTTTTCCTGTTCCGGGCTGGACGGCGTTTTGGGGGAGCCGTTCTCCCACAGGCCCAGCTTGAGGGCGCGTTCGATTTTCGCGTAGCTGTCGTTCCATGTCTGCATGATGGTTTCGAAATCATGCGTTCCGAACGCCGCAAAGGAGCATTCGTGATACTCTTTTCCGGACGTAATGGTTCCGTCCGCCTTGATTTCCCAGTGGGGAATTTTGAAACCGGGGATATCCAGCTGGCGCATGTTCGGGCGCACGTAGTCCGGAACGCAGCCCAGGTCTTCCCCCACCACGCTGACGCCGGGAGCGGCGGAAAGCAGAAGGCGCAGGTACAGGTCCCCATCCGCCAGGTTCATGTTGCGGTCCGCAGCATTGTCATCCCCGCGCGGCTTGAAGCCGGGCAGCCTTCCGCCCGTTCTCTGGGCCGCCTGATCGGTGGAAAGCGGCAGGAATACCCCGTTTTCCGTGGGTTTCCACGGGAAGGAGTAAATGCGGTAAAAGCCCAGGATGTGGTCGATCCTGTACATGCTGAAAATCTTGGTGCAGTATTTTACCCGGCGGCGCCACCAGGCGAAGTTGTCCTGCGCCATGACATCCCATCTATACAGCGGAATGCCCCAGTTTTGCCCCCATTTGACCGTGAATGGGTCTTCCGCATAGCTGCCTTCCGCCGGGGCTCCTCCGCACCATTCCGTGTCAAACAGGTGGCGCTCAAAAAAGACGTCGGCGCTGGAAAGGGAAACGCCAATGGGGATATCCCCCATCAGCTTCACATTGCGTTCGTCCGCATAAATACGGATGAATTCCCACTGTTTTTCACAGAGCCACTGGAGCCAGCGGGCAAAATCCTTTTCCTCTTCGTAATCGGAGGCAATGGCCTTGGCCCGCGCCGGATCCTGTTCCGGCCAGTGCCACCAGATTTCCGTACCGAACAGGTCGCAGAGAATCTGGAAACAGACAAAGTCTTCCAGCCAGCTTCCCTGTTCTTTCACCCATTCCCCATGAATTTGGGCATAATGCACTCATATTCCGGCTTGGTTTTGAAATTGTTCCAGGCTCCCCGCAGAATCCACATTTTCCAGAATCTGACCTTGGGGTAGTCCACCAGATCCGGGCCGGAGGGCTGTTCCCACGGCAGCGTGTCCCCCGTTTCATTGAATACGCGTTCTTCCAGGCCGGGTATGGTCCAGGGTTCCAGGGAAAGGTACAGGGGTTCCAAAGCTACGGAGCTGATGGCGGAATAGGGGGAGGGGCATTCGTCCCTGCCCAGGGCATTGACGGGGAGCAGCTGGAGGAACCCCACATGGGCATCCGCCGCCCAGTCAATCCATTGGCGCAAGGCCGTCAGGTCCCCGATTCCGTGGTCATTGTTACGGCGCAGGGAGAACAATGGCAGAACTACGCCGGCTAATCTTTTCTCATCCATATCAGAACGCATTACTTGAGCGGTTCCCCCGGATGGACCTGCGTCAGCCGTTGGAACAGTAAGCTCCAGAATAGCATTTCCGGCAGGAAGGCGGCAAGCTTAATACGTTGTCTCCGCGCTATGCTTTGCGGTTTTTCCTGGGAAGTGGAGCAGGGGGACGGTAAGACAGGCTGTTTTTTCCCGCCGCAGGAATAGACGCCTTACCGGGAATCCGATTATTTGTCCGGGATGCAGTTCGGAAGCGGCATGGTTTTCTCTGCGGGAAACAGCATGAACCGGAGGGAAAGGCGGAATTTTTCTTTTAGAAACAGTCTCTGGCGGAAACAGGCGCAAATTCTGCTTCCATCCGTAATCCCCGGCAATTAAGATAATCTGCAAATGAAATTGCTTTTTCTCCCTTCCGCTTTGCTGGTGCTGCTGGCCTCCTGCGGTCCGAACAAGCATGTGAATGCCTGGGACCGTCAGAGTTCTGCGTTGGATCCCGTGGGAATCACTTCCAAAAAATGGCGGATAAAAACAAGGCGGAGCAGGCATTTTACAAACCTGGGGAAGCCGTTACGTTCAAGAAGGACAGAATGATGGTGTTTGAACAGAATCCGGAAAGTAATTTTTCCACAAGCGGAGCCGTCAGGGGTGGGGTGAAAACCGGGAAAGTGCTGGTCTGCGGGGGATTTGTTCGCCAAAGTCGAGTTTGAAGACGGCAGCCAGGGTTACGTAAGCCTCTCGGAGATTGTTAATCCGCAGGAAATGATGGGTTTTTATCCTGTTTCCGCTTCTGATTTAATTGGTCCGGACGGAGCTTTGCTTCCTTTGCCCTCAAACATGGGCGCCGTCAGCCCGGAAGCCGCCGCCGCTTCCCGTGAGCTGGATATATCCCGGATGAATACCTCTCTGGTTCCTGTTCCGAATTCCGTTTCTCCGTCGGGAGCTGCGTCTCAGGAAGCTCCTCCGGAAAACGTTCCCCTGCCTGAATCCAGCGTGAAGCAGTAGGGCCTTTGCAGAAAATCCGGAAAGTCGGGCGGAAAACAGGAGGCAATATACGTCGGCCTGCGCTTCGCCTGTATTTTTGTTCCCGGGTTCTTTCCGACAGGAACGGAAGCAATTTTATTCCGCCGTCAATTCATACGCAACGGCATCCGTTACGGTGACAGTAGCGAATTGCCCGACGGGCAGCGTCAGAGGAACGGAAACGGTCCCGTCAATGTCCGGAGCATCCCATTCCGTTCTGGCGACTCCGGGAGCATCCACCAGCACGCGTATTTGCCTGCCGATTTGCTCCTGGCCCGTTTCCGAAGCGAGACGCGCCAGCAACAGGGTGGCTTCATTGTAGCGGCGAGCCTTGGTGCGGTGGTGCACCTGATTGGGCATCTTGTAGGCTTTTGTCCCTTCCTCCCGTGAGAAGGTGAAAATGCCGGCGCGTTCAAAACGGAATTCCTCGATAAACTCCATCAGTTCCTGATGGTCGTCTTCCGTTTCTCCGGGGAATCCGGTGATGAAGGTGGTGCGGATGGCGATGCCCGGAACGGCCTTCCGGATATTCCGGAGCAACGTGCGGATATAGTCTCCGTCCGTTACGCGCTGCATGGCGTCCAGCATATTATCGGAAATATGCTGGAGGGGAATGTCTACATAGCGGGCCACTTTGGGGCATTCCGCGATGGCCGCGGTCAGTTCGTCGCTCCAGTGGGCGGGGTGGGTGTAAAGCAGCCTGATCCAGAATTCCCCCTCAATGGCGTTCAGGGCGCGGAGAAGAGAAGCCAGGGACTCTCCGCGGGAGGAATCCACCGCGCTGCGGCGGTTGGGGCGCGCATCCGTCCATTTATCCATGCCGTAATAGGTGATGTCCTGCGCGATGAGGCAGATTTCCTTCACGCCGGACCGGATAAGGGTTTCCGCTTCACGCACTACGTCCTGCTGGGAACGGCTGCGGTGGCGTCCGCGGATCATGGGTATGATGCAGTAGGCGCAGCCGTGGTTGCAGCCTTCCGCTATCTTGATGTAGGCCGTGTGCGGCGGGGTAAGGCGGTAGCGCGGCGTGTTCCAGTCAGGAACGTACCTGCATTTTCCTTCAATGAAGTTCCGGTCCTGTATGGTCCGGTCCATCACTTGAGTGATGATTTCCGGCAGTTTGGTGATTTGGTCCGGACCGATAAAGGCGTCCACCTCCGGAAGCAGGGCGGGCAGTTCCTTCCGGAAGCGCTGGGACAGGCAGCCCGCCACGATGAGTTTCTGGTTTTCCGGATAAGCCCCGTTTTCCCGGGCGCGCACGATGTCCAGAATGGCATCGATGGCTTCCTGCTTGGCCTGGTCAATGAAAGCGCAGGTATTGACTACCATTACGTCCGCAAGTTCCGGTTCCGGAGTCATGGTCATGCCGGCTTTTTGCAGGTGGCCGATCATGATTTCAGAGTCAACCAGATTCTTGGGACAGCCCAGGGAAATGAGTCCAACGGTGAGAGGCATGGCAGTAGATAAGAAGCGTGATGGCGTCAATCCCCGGAGGGGGAGTCGTCCTTGACGACGACGAGGTCGAATGGCCGGATGTCCACGACGCGCACAGGGGTACCCTTAATCAGTATGCCTTGTCGAGAGAAAACCTCGCATATTTCGCCATGAATCATGGCTTTTCCGTTGGGTTTCAGTTCCGTGACGGCGTTCCCGCGGTCTCCTACCTGAACGCGCGCGATATTGACCGCTTCACCGGCGGAACCTCCGCTGACCGTGGCGTTGGTGACACGGCGCATCAGGATGGAATCCGGGAGGTATTTCATCAGCAGGGCAATCAGAATGGAGCCTCCGGTCAGGCCCAGGGCCAGTTTCAGGAGGGGAATGCCCAGGACTGCCGCCAGCGTGTTGACGTCATTCCACTGTCCGTCCCGGATGATATGGTCCCATTCCCAGGAGCTGACCATGCCGCCGAACAGGGCCAGAAAGATGCAGACGCCGCCCGCAACGGCAGCAATGAATGTGCCCGGGATAACGAAGAATTCCACGCAAAGAAGGATTATGCCCAGAACGAGCAGGGCCGCCGTCTCATAGCCGGCCAGATTCCCGGCAATGTTGTTGCCGAAGAAGAACAGGGCAAACGCGGCAATGGCCACAATACCGCCGATGCCGAATCCCGGCGTTTTAAATTCCATGTAAATGCCGCCGATGCCCAGCAGGATCAGGATGGGGGAAGCCCACGCAATCCAGAGGCCGATGCGCTCAAACGCCGTAGGTTCCGCCGTGACTACGGGGGGCATTTACTTTCTCCTGGGTCAGCAGATCCGTGACGGAAGAGGCTGTGCCCTGGGCCAGCAGGGGCCTGCCGTCTTCCAGACGCGCGGCGGCTTCCTTGCCCGTCAGGGTCAGGAGCGCGCCTTTTTCCAGTTTGACGGGGCCGAACTGCTGGTCCTGGTCGGACGGGATCATCATGGCTTTCACCACTTCCGGGCGGTAACCCTTTTCCGTCACGACGGAGCGGGTAAAGGCCCAGAAGGCGCTTTCCGCTTTTTTGCGCATGACGGGGTCCATTTCCTCTCCGGATGAGGTGATGATGCCCGCTGCGCCGATGGATGAGACGGGTGCCATGTAGATTTTATCGCACGCCGCGGAGATGAGCGCCCCGGCGGACATGGCCCTGGGGTTTACGTAGGCGTAGGTGGGAATGGTGAGCGGCTGGATGCTTTTCATCATCATTTCGCTGGTTTCCCAGGCCAGGCCCCCGGGCGTGTTCAAGTCGAATACTACTGCGCGAGCCTGCTCCTCTTGCGCCCTCTTCAGGATGCGGTTCATGAAGCCGAAGCTTTGTTTGCTGGTCAGGGAGTCTTCCCCTACGGGGATAATGACTACCCTGTCGCGGAAAAGTGTCCTCCGCGGCCGCCCGGAAGGGGGCGCCGGCAAACAGGGCCAGCAGAGCCAGCAACAGAAGGTGGATGCGCTTCATGCGGACAGGCTAGCATGTTCCGTTCCCGCGCTCAATGGGGAAATGTGTTCCTCCGGGGAGGAAAGCCATTGGTGCTGCGCCATTTTTTTTCTGCCTGCGGAGGCATTGTTTTTCCGTGCATGACGTTCCGGTTCTGTCTTCTTGTGCACCCGGCCCCCTTGTGATAGACTGGTTCCGCCTTATGGGAAGGATTGATGAAGACAGCATCCGGCGCGTTCTGGAGGCCACTGACATTGTAGATGTAGTGGGCTCCTATCTTCCCCTGAAAAGGGCCGGTTCCCGGTGGAAGGCGTGCTGCCCGTTCCACAATGAAAAGACGCCTTCCTTTATTGTGGACCAGAGTCGGCAGAATTTCAAATGCTTTGGCTGCGGGGAAGGAGGATCCGCCATTACTTTTGTGATGAAGATGGAGAACCTGGGGTTTGCGGATACCGTGCGAAGGCTGGCGGAAAAAGCCGGAATCTCCATTGTGGAAGAGGTTTATGACGCCGCGGAAGAAAAACGGCGCAAGGCACGCACGGCTTTGCTTGTAGCCCACAAGAAGGCAGCTGTTTTTTTTCACAGGCTCCTGCTTTGTTCCCCGAAGGCGGCGGAGGCCAGGGCTTACCTGAATTCCCGCGGCTATGGGGCAGACATGGCGAAACGCTGGCAGGTGGGATGGGCTCCCGATTCCTCGCGGGAGTTTCTGGCCTGGGCCCGCAGGGAGGGGATTCCGGACCAGGTCCTGATAGATTCCGGTCTCGCCAACCGCGGAGAACGGGGTGATTTGTACGCCCGTTTCCGGGACAGGCTGATGTTCCCCATCAACAATGTGTACGGAGAATGTGTGGCGTTTTCCGGCCGCATTCTGCGGCCTCAGGAAAACGCAGGCAAGTACGTTAATTCCCCGGAGACGGCCATTTTCAAGAAGGGGGACGTGGTGTTTGCCCTGGACAAGGCGCGCGGCCCTATGGGAAAAAGCGGCAAAGCCCTGTTGTGCGAGGGGCAGATTGACGTCATTGCCTGCCACGAGGCGGGTATTTCTTTTGCCGTAGCCCCTTTGGGGACGGCGTTTACTCCGGAGCATGCCCGGATTCTTTCACGTTATGCTTCACGGATAGTGTTGTGTTTTGATGCGGACAAGGCGGGCATGGCTGCAGCGGATCGGGCTTTTCGTGAACTGGCCCCCTTCGGCAAGGATATTTACCTGGTGAACCTTCCTGCCGGGGACGATCCTGATTCTTTCATGAAGAGGGAGGGGAAAGAGGCTTTTTCTGGGATGGTGGAGCGGGCCCGTTCCTTCTTTGAGGTTCGCATTGAGCGGGCCAGGGAGGGCGGTTTGTTAGATGACGCCGCTTCCAGCGCCGCTTTTGCCCGTGAGATGACGGTCCTGCTGGCCTGCATGAGCGATCCGGTGGCCCGGGACCTGGCTACGGCTGACATAGCCACGCGCATGCGCATGGCTGCAGATAATTTGCGCGGCGCCGTCAGAATGGCCGGACGCCGGAAGGGGCAGGAACAGGCCCAGTCCGCAGAGCGTAAGACGGCTGCGGAGGTCCCGCGGCATCCTCCCGTGAAAATGGATCGCGCCGTGGCCGTGCTCTGTGAACTGGCCCTTCAGAATTCCCGTGCCCAGGGGCTTATCGTGGACCGTATTGAAGAATTGCTGGAGCCGATGCGGCTGCTGCAGGGCGGAGGCATCTTAAAAAAAATTCTGGCCAGGCTGCCTTCTCCGGACAGCCCCGCGGCCGTTCAGGCTTTTTGGCGTCCCTGCCTCAGCCGGAACGGGATGCCCTGGGTATGCTGAATCTGGAGCCCATACCTATTCCCGATGTGGACAGGAGTGTACAGGAAGCCTGCTCCGGCATTGCGAAGGCCGCTTTGGAGAGGCACATCGCTTCCCTGATGGCGGAACTGGCGGATCCCTCCACGGATGCTGCCAGAAGGCTGGAATTGTCCAAACTTAGTGTTGACTTGAAGCGTTTGCTGGGTACAATGTAGTGCCTCGATACCTCCGGGTATTGATATAATGGTGAATTGTGCCCTCTTCTTTTCAAGATATGTCCAAATCCGGTGACCCATCCCCCTCTTCTCCCAAGAAGACTTCCGCCAACAAAAAAGCTTCTGAATCCAAGGAAAAAATAACGGCCCGGCCCGCCGCAAAAAATTCCAAAACCGCTCCGAAGGCGGCTCCAGCCAAAAAAAACTCCGCCAGGGTTGCCGCTCCGGCTACGGAAAAGGCCGCCGCCAAACCCGTTGCGGAAAAAAAGGCCCCGGCAAAAAAAGCGTCTCCGGCTTCTGCCTCCAAGAAGGCGGCGCCGGCCGCCAAAAAGACTCCGGCAAAGGCGCCTGAAGCTGTTCCTGCCAAGAAAGCTCCAGCCAAGGCTGCGGAGAAGAAGCCGGCTGAGAAGAAGGCTGCCAAACCTGCTGCGAAGGAGGAAACGCCCAAAAAGTTAAGCGAAATATTGGAAGAGGAACGCAAGAGGGCTGCCAGCCGCAAGGTCACGAATCCGATTGACGCTCCGGAGATTCAGGAAAAAATCCGTGAACTTATCAAGCTCGCCAAGGAACAGGGGTATCTGACTTTTGACGATATTAATGACTCCCTTCCCAACGACATTGTCGATCAGCAGGATTACGAGGCCATCATGGACCGCCTGCGCAGCATGGCGTTTGACATCATTGACGCGTCTGATGTGGACAGCTACACGGACCGCACCCGCATCAGCACGGAAGAAGAGGACGAAGAGGAAAAGCTCGAAGCCAAGATGGACATTCTGGATGATCCCGTCCGCATGTACCTGAAACAAATGGGCCAGGTTTCCCTGCTTACCCGTGAAGAGGAAGTGGCCATTTCCAAGAGAATTGAGGACGCGGAACAGAACGTCCAGCGCTGTGTGCACCGCTTCGGTTTCATCGCGAATGCCTATCTGGACGTAGCCTATCGCCTGCTCGACAATGAGGAACGCTTTGACCGCGTTATCCTTGACAAAAAGATAGACTCCCGTGAGCGCTATATGAAAGGGCTGGCCCAGCTCTGCGCCCAGATACAGCAGACCCATCAGGACGCATCCGGTTCCTTCCGCAAGCTGTACCGCAGCAAGGAGGCGGCCAAGTCCGTCAAGGCCCGCCAGGCCGAATTCGACAAAGTTGCCGGCGTTTTGGTGAAGTTCTTCGGTCGCCTGTATTTCAAGCACAAGGTGATTGAGGATTTCTGTTCCATGATTGACGAGGCCCGCGACCGCGTGCTCCGCATGCAGAAGAAGGTTGCCCTGGATCCGGACAACAAGGAACTCAAGGAACATCTGGCAGAGCTGGAGCTTCGCATGTGGATGACTGCGGATGAGATGGGAGAAGCCTACCAGGAACTCCGCAAATGGCTTCGCGAAGCCCGCAGGGCCAAGGATGAAATGGTAGAGGCCAACCTGCGCCTGGTCATTTCCATTGCCAAAAAATATACCAACCGCGGCCTCTCCTTCCTGGATCTGATTCAGGAAGGCAACATGGGCCTGATGAAGGCGGTGGAAAAAATTTGAATACCGCCGCGGCTACAAATTCTCCACCTATGCCACCTGGTGGATCCGCCAGGCCATCACCCGCTCCATTGCAGACCAGGCCCGCACCATCCGCATTCCCGTGCACATGATTGAAACCATCAACAAATTGATGCGCGTGCAAAAGCAGCTGGTGCAGGAGTACGGTAGGGAACCCACTCCGGAAGAAATCGCGGAAGAAATCCATCTGCCTGTGGAACGCGTGCGTTCCGTTTTGAAAATGGCCCAGCAGCCCATTTCCCTGCAAGCCCCCGTGGGGGATTCCGACGATACCTCCTTCGGTGACTTTATTGAAGACAAGGCGGCGGAAAATCCCATGGAGGAAGCCTCCTTCTCTTTCCTGAAAGAAAAAATCAAGGATGTTCTGGACACCCTCACGGACCGTGAACGCGAAGTTATTGAACAGCGCTTCGGCCTCCGGGACGGCAGTCCCCGCACTCTGGAGGAAGTGGGCCGCCAGTTCAGCGTCACCCGCGAACGCATTCGCCAGATTGAAGCCAAAGCCCTCCGCAAGCTGCGCCATCCCACGCGCATCAGCAAGATCAAGGGATTCCTGGAAATGACGGAATCCTGACCGGATTTGCGCCGCATGCCGTGCTACGCTTCGTGGTCATGAAGACTTGCGTAGCTGCGGTATGCGGCATGTTCATGTTACTGGTTTCCTGTTCCGGCAGCAGGGAATTCAAACCGGCGTTCAATCAGCCCCTTCAGCCCGTGATGCAGCCGGGCTTTGTGTATGTGGACCAGGTGGCACCCCTGGTAAAGACTAATTTGAAATATGCCGGATATGACAATTTTGTAGGGCGTCCGCTGGACGGTTACCACGGTCGGCGCGCCATCCTGCGCACCCAGGCGGCGCAGGCGTTGAAAAAAGTCTCGGAAGATTTGTATCGTCAGGGTTACCTGCTGGAAATTTATGACGCCTACCGTCCCCATACCGCCGTGCTGGACATTTGCAAATGGGGAGCTGACGAAGGGGACCAGAAGATGAAGTCCCGGTATTATCCCCATATTGACAAGGCCAAGGTGTTCGGAGACCACTATGTGCGCGATTTCTCGGAACATTCCCGGGGCGTGGCTGTGGATGTTTCCCTGCTGTACGCCAGGACCGGAAAGCCGGTGGATATGGGCGGCCATCATGACCTGCTGGATCCCAGTTCCGCCACGGACTCCACATTAGTGACTCCGTCCCAACGCAGAAACAGGATGATTTTGAAAAAGGCTTTTGAAAAACAGGGTTTTGCCAATTATGCTCCGGAATGGTGGCATTACCGCCTGTTGAATGAGCCTGAACCTACCCTGCATTATTACTTTCCCGCGTGGGACGGCATGACTTCCGCAGGCAGGCCATAAAAGAATTTTACATATCAAATTTTTGTAAAAATTTGTTTGTTAGTTGAGTGGCCGACCCCGTGCTGATTCCTATCAAGCAGAATGTAGAAGATCGTACTGACACCTGGAAAAGATACATTAGAGTAGAAAAAGCAGAACGGCATTATTTCCTCATCGACGGAGACGATGTTATGACTCTCCAATGGCGCGAGTCATCTATGCGGAAGCCGATACGAAGGGTGCCGAGATGAGGGCGATTGCATTGGTGATGTTGAATCGTCTCGGCAACACGAAAGGGAATGCCTATCGAAATCCATTGTTGAGTATGTTGACGGAATTTGGAGAAATCAAAGACGGTAAGAATCCTAATTGGGCATCTGTAACAAATCAGCAATATGCCAAGGTTGAAGGGGAGAAGTACAGGGATATTGACAGGCTGAGTTGTGAAAAACCGGAAGAAGCCAGAAAGGCGCTTCTTGAGGTTCTGAGCGGTGGCGTAACCGTTCCTTATGATGGATTTAGAACGGCAGGCACTACTCCCAAGCCTCATGTTACTATTGGAGGAACTGACTTTTTGACTGAAAAACAGTACCGGACCTGCACCGTCAAACCAGACGGATGGGATAATTTGTCTGTCTGGCCCGGTGGCCCTTTGGATAGATAAATCATTCTGAAGCATCATCAGGCGGATCAGGTGATTGAGACTTGAGCCGTCTTTTTGATGAAGTAATATCCGGAAGATGAATGCCTCCTTGAAAACGTTTTTTTTCTCTTGCTGCACGGTTCCCCTTGTTGTGGCTTCTGGTGCGCCTTCTCCTCTTGTCGATCATCCTCCGGTAGATGGCGCCGCCTTGCGTTTTCACAAGCAGGAGATGGCTTTTCTGGAAAACTGTTTCCGGGACAATCCGGATAACAAAGTAATCTGGCAGGCGGACCATGAAGCCGCTTTAGTGTGGAGAACGCCTAGGGGCGCCAATTTCAACAGTTATGAATTTAAAGCTTTTCTGCGCCAGCAGGACGGTTCATTTAGAGAAATAGGAAGATATTCTGTTATGTCCGGTTATGGATATTGGGATGAAAAAAATATCCGGTTTTCCAATGAAGGTTTTAAGATTATTTTAATTGCGGATGGAGGGGCAACCCGTGCAAGCCATCAGTTCCATTATTCCCAACCTGCCGCTACCTTTGTTTTCCGGTTGGGCCGGGAAGAGGGCAAATGTTCCAGCGAGGACGTGAGGATGAATAATGATTGTTAATTTCCAAACCGGTTTGTCCGCAATATAGGAGAGGGAAAGCGCAGTTTGGACAATTCCTGGCTATTCCTTGACGAAGAGTTTTTTTGTTGCGGGCGTCTTGGCCGTCCGTATTGGGAGACCGTGAATACGGATTTTTAATTAAAAGGCCGTTCCGCGGAAACGGCGGAACGGCCTGAAAAGCGTTTATGCGCAGGAGATGTTAATGAGGCAGGCGGAAGTTGCGGTTAAACGCGGAAACTTCTTCCTTAAGCTGGGAGAAGCCGTCCGGATTCGGGCATACCTGGTCACCTACGTACAAGGCCAGCGCACGGGCAATGAATTCGGCCACCTGTTCCACGTCTTTTTCTTTCATGCCGCGAGTGGTTACGGCAGGCGTGCCGATGCGGATGCCGGAGGGTTTCATGGGAGAGCCCGTGTCAAACGGGATGGCGTTCTTGTTTACGGTGATGCCTACGCGGTCCAGGGCTTCCTGCGCGTCTGCGCCGTTAATGCCCTTGTTGCGGAGGTCTACCATGAAGACGTGGTTGTCCGTACCGTTGGAGACGACGCGGAAGCCGAGTTCTGCCATTTTGGCCGCCATGGCCTTGGCGTTTTTGACAACCTGGGCCGCATAGTCCTTGAATTCGGGCTTCAGAGCTTCCCCGAAACAGGCCGCCTTAGCGGCAATGATGTGCATGAGGGGACCTCCCTGCATTCCGGGGAAGACGGCGGCATCCAGTTTTTTGGCGTATTCCTCCTTGCAGATGACGAAGCCGCCGCGGGGGCCGCGCAGGGATTTATGCGTGGTGGAGGAGACGAAGTCCGCATAGGGAACCGGATTCGGGTGCTGCCCCCCTGCCACCAGGCCCGCGATGTGGGCCATGTCCACGAACAGGTAGGCACCGCAGGCCCTGGCAATCTGTCCCATGCGTTCAAAGTCGATTGTGCGTGAGTAGGCGCTTGCTCCCGCCGTGATCATTTGCGGCTTTACCTCCAGAGCCAGTTTTTCCAAAGCATCATAGTCAATAGCTTCCGTTTCCTGGGATACGCCGTAGTGAACCACATTGTACAGTTTGCCGGAGAAGTTGGCCCGGTGACCGTGGGTGAGGTGGCCGCCGTGGGAGAGATCCATCGTGAGAATGGTGTCGCCCGGCTTCAGAACAGAGAAGTAAACGGCCATGTTGGCCTGGGAACCGGAGTGGGGCTGCACATTGGCATGATCCCCGCCGAAAATTTCCAGTACGCGGTCAATGGCGATCTGTTCCACTTTGTCCACCACCTCGCAGCCGCCATACCAGCGTTTGCCGGGATAGCCTTCCGCGTATTTGTTGGTCAGCAGGGGGAGCCCTGGGCTTCCCGGACGGAGGGGGAAGTGAAGTTTTCAGAGGCAATCAGTTCAATGTTGTTGCTTTCCCGGCGTCCTTCTTCCTGAATGAGGGCCGCCAGTTCCGGATCCGTCCATTGCAGGGGGCTGCCGGAGGATTTGACGACGCGGCGTTCATGGCGCCCGCCTTCAAAGTCAGCATGCAGCCAGGCGTCCAGGACATCTTCCACACTTTCATTGTCCACATAGGCGGAAGCCAGGCAGAGCAGGTTGGAATCATTGTGCTGGCGGGAGAGGGCCGCAGCAGGGGCCGTGCGGCAGAGGGCGGCGCGGACGCCTACCCAGCGGTTGGCGGCAATGCTCATGCCGATGCCGGACCGGCAGATAAGGATGCCGCGGTCGTTGGTGCCGTCAGCAATGCTGCTTGCGACTGCATTGGCATAGTCGGAATAATCACAGGAATTTTTGGTCATGGTTCCCATGTCGGTCACTTCATGACCCCATGCCTTGAGGAGTTCTGCTACGGTTTCCTTGAGATCGACTCCGGCGTGATCCGCGCCGATGGCAATTTTGTATGTCGTATTCATGGTGGTGCTCATTGCTGACGGGCAAAAATACTGCCTTATTTCCCTCCGGCTGGCAAGCCCCGGATTCATTTCGGGCTGTTCGGGAGGCACGGCTCCCGGAATTGCCTCCGTGAAAAAGAACCCCGGTCCCCTGAATGGGGCCGGGGCGGCAAGGAGGTTCGCGAGGAGCGAGCCGTTATTTTCCGGAGGATTCCAGCTTCAGCATATCCTGGACGATGTTGATGCCTTCACGGAGTTCCGGATCAAGGCCGGAGGGGTATTCCGGGGAGTCGTCCAGTTCTGCCGTGGGGTCTTCCGCCAGGTGCATGAATTGTTCATTGTCTTTTTCCGGATCCGCCAGGGGCAGCTCCTTGGCGTTGACGTCGTCCAGCGTCAGGCGGTAAATTTTGTATTTGGTAGCGTCTTCCTTGGCCATTTCCGCGAAGCGGATTTTGCGTTCCTTGTTGATGGATTTGCGGCGTTCTTCCAGGGCGGAGTTTTCCTGTTCCCGGATTTTCTTGTTCAGGGAAAGCTTGTTGTCCTTGATGCGCTGTTTCATCATGGCGATATCTTCCCTGGCAATCTGGAGATCGCGGTCTTTTTCCACGCGCTTCGCGCTGGCATCTTTCAGCACGGGCAGCATGGCCGCGATGGAGGAGTCCTTTTTGTAGTTGGTGCAGGGCGTAATCTGGTCATAGGGCATCGCGTAGTCCAGAATGTCTTCTCCCAGCTCGAATGCCGCCGTAGCGGTGGGAAGCTGGATATCGCTTTCCACGCCTTTGAGCTGGGTGGAGCCGCCCGCCACACGGTAAAATTTCTGGGTAGTGACTTTCAGCAGGCCCGCACGGTCTCTGGCCGCGAAGAAAGGCAGGTATTGGCCGATGTCCACAGGCTGCTGCACAGACCCCTTCCCGAAGGTGGATTCATCCCCCACAATCACGGCGCGGCCGTAATCCTGAAGGGCCGCGGCCAGAATTTCAGAGGCGGATGCGCTGAGTTTATTAATGAGCACCACAATGGGGCCATTGAAGAGTTTCTGGCGGTTGTGAGCGGATTTGATATCCACGTTGCCGCGGGTGTCCTTGATTTGCACCACGGGGCCGTTTCCGGTAAAGAAGCCCGTCATCAGGCGCACTTCCTCCAGGGAACCGCCGCCGTTGCTGCGCAGGTCAATTACCAGGCCATCCACATTTTCCTTGTTCATCCGTTCCAGGATTTTTTTGACATCCTTGGCACAGCGGCGGTCTCCGCCTTCCATGTCTGCGTAGAAGGAGGGAAGGCTCAGCACGCCAATGCGGTTCCTGCCTTCCGGAGCTCCGGTAAGTTCAATGATTTCACCTTTGGCAAGTTCATCCTTCAGAGGTACCTTGGAGCGGGTCAGCGTAATGATTTTGGCCTGTCCGGGGGCGTCTGCCGGCTCTACTTTCAGGCGCATCTGGGTATTTTCGGCTCCGCGGATCATATCCACCACTTTGTCCAGCTTCATGAACAGGATATCCACCATTTCTCCGGAGTTGTCGGAGTCAATGGCAACGATGCGGTCGTTCAGCTTCAATTCTCCGGATTTGTCAGCCGGTCCTCCCACAACGATACCGGTAATTTTGGTGGAACCGTCGTCTTCACTGCCCAACAGGGCGCCGATGCCGGTGAGTTCCGTACCCATGGAGATTTTGAAACGGTCCACCTGGCGCGCACCCATGTAATCCGTATGCGGGTCATACGTCAAGGCTACGGCGCTGAGCAGTGTTTCCGCTACGTCTTCCAGATCCGTTTCCTGAATATTGCGCTGAATGCGTTCATAACGCATAAGCAGTTTTTCCTCCGCTGGTTTCTCATTGGCCAGGGGATCGGGCTTGTTCTGTTCCTTGGCCAGGCGCGCTACGGTTTCACGGCGCAGGATTTCGGACAGGAGCTGTTCCTCCACCATGTCTTTCCAGACCTGCTGCATTTCCGCCTCATCCTTGGGCCACGCGGCTGTTTTGCGGCGGGAACGTTCGATAGACTTGTCTTTGTCAAAAAGGTGAAGCCTCCCTTTTTCAGCAAATCCCGCGCATAGGAGATGCGCTGCATGGCGCGCTGGCGGTAAAGGGAGTGCATGGCCTGGGCCGCATCCATCATCTGGCCGGACATAAGGTAGTCGTCCAGCTCCTTACCGTATTTTCTTTTTTGAGGGCGTCTACGTCCTGCTGGGTGAAGAATATTTTGTTGGGGTCTACCTTGCGCAGGTAGGTTTCAGGGAATTTGGCGGATAGTTCATCGCTGAATTCTTTGCGGGAGAAGTGGAAATTCTGGAGCAGCAGGGACATTTGCTTGCCCACCTGGTTGAAGTCCGTAGCCGCAGAGGCGCAGGAAGTAATGGCGGCTGCGGCTAGGGGCCGAGAATGCGGTGAGTCTAATCCAACGGAATGAGTGCATGTTCATAACGGAAAAGGGTGCGTTTTTTTCCATTTGGGGAAAAAGCTGACGCCGGGATGTAAGTGTTACTGATTTGCAGGTGATTGTCTATCTTATAAAACGTCCACATGACGCTATTTTGCTCTCCTTGTTTCCGGAAGAGGACAAGAGTAAATGGAAGCCGGTTCATCCGGAAATATCCGGCGGCGGCAGGGGGAGGAAAGAAGAGAATTCATGGGTGGATAAATCCACCATAAAGTTTGAAATTTTGTGCGGAAGTCCGGCATTTGTCATATTGGAGCTGCATGGAAATGGATTTCATTTTACGGATGTTTTTTCCGCTTTTTGTTGTTGCGTGCTTTCTTTGGTTTTCCGTTGCTGCATCCTTCCCGGAGAGGGAAAAGTGGCGGGATGACTGCTTTCCTGTTTGCAGCGGAGAGGGTGAGGATGGGGAGAACGGACGTTTTCCGAAGAGACGCCGCAGGAAAGGAAGCATTTCAGGATTGAGGTTGCAACGGTTTTCTGTACACTTCGCGTGATGATGAGCATACCGAATCGGGACAAGAGTTTTTCCGGAAGCAAGATGGGTGTTCTGGTGCAGCGTTCATTCAGCACCGTGGTTTTGCTTGGGTTGCTGGCCGGGGCTTTGTGGTGGGACTGCGAACTTGGGTATTACGGTCTGGTCTGCATTTTCTGTATTTTGGCCGCTTGGGAATGGCGGCACATGCTGCTGCGTTCCGGAAAAGCCTCCCAGCCGAACTTGAGCTTTCTTTTCGGAGTGGCGTACCCCGTATTGCTGTCCTGGTCATGCTGCATCACTAAATTCCGGGAAAGCGCCCTTGCGGAACAGGTTTCTTTCCTCATCCCCCTTCCTCTTCTGGTGGCGCTTGCCGCTCCGGTCCTCCTGGTAGTGGTTGCCTTCATCCGTGAGATGAAGTACCCGGTGGATGGAAGCAGGGCTCTCCGTTCCGTGGGTACTACGCTGCTTTCCTTTATTTATCCCGTCTGGCTGTTCTCTTTTGCCATTCTGGCCCTGCATCTGGCGTATATGAGGGCGGGGTATGTTTATCCGGCCATTGTCATGTGTGTGCTGTGGGTCGTTCTGGTAACGAAGATGGCGGACATTTTTGCCTACGTGAGCGGGTTCCTGCTGGGCGGCCGCCTTTTTTCCCGCAGGCTCATTCCCCACATCAGCCCCAAGAAAACGTGGGAGGGCCTCCTCGGTTCCTGGGTGCTGACGAATGCGGCGGCCATAGGGCTGGTTTTCCCGATGTTCGGAATTTCCGTCTTGTCCATAACCCAGGTATTGGTACTGATGGGATGCACATCCCTCATTTTCCTGCTTTCCGTTTACGGGGATCTGGCCGGGTCCCTGGTTAAACGCAGCCTGGCCATCAAGGATTCCGGTTCCCTGCTGCCGGGGATAGGAGGAATTTTTGATTTGATTGACAGCCCTTCCTTTACCGTGCCGTTTTTCTGGTTTCTGCTGGCCTGCATCGGCTGAATGTCCCCGGCACGAACGGATTCCCCTGTAACCCGTTATGGTTTTTTTCTTCTCTTCCCATTGAGGAAATCCGCGGAGAATTGATGGAGGCTCTGCGGGTTCCTTCTCCGCGCATTTTGTTGAAAGCTCCTACCGGCTCCGGCAAGTCCACCGGCGTTCCTCCGATGATGGATGACGCCGGTCTGGGAGACCGTGGCCTGATTGTCGTTGTACAGCCCCGGCGGATGGCCGCTCGCCTGCTGGCGCGGCATGCATGGCCCGGCTGCGCGGGGGTGGAGCTGGGAAAAAGAAGTGGGGTATGCGGTGCGTTTTGAACGGTACATTTCCTCCCGCACCCGTATCGCGTACGTGACGGACGGCATGTTGGAGCGCTGGCTGACGGAACGGCCCTCCCTGGAAGGGGTGAGCGCCGTGGTGTTTGATGAGTTCCATGAACGCAGCCTTTCCGGGGATTTATCCCTGGGGCGTGTGCTGGATCTGCAGGAAGGGCCGCGCCGGGATCTGGCCGTGGTCGTGATGTCCGCCACACTGGAGATATCAGGGCTGCGGGAATATATGGGAGGTTCCTGCCGGGTTCTGGAAGCGCAAGGCAGGCAGTATCCCGTGGAAGTCGTTTACCGGGCTCCCCGCCTGGTCAGTGACGGACGCGGCAGGGTGGCTCCTCCCCCCATATGGGAGCAGGCGGCGGATGTTGTGCGGGAGGCGGTGAGGGAGGATGACTGCGGGGATGTGCTGGTATTTATGCCGGGCGTGTATGAGATACGGAAAACGGTGGAGTTGCTGGCAGGAAAGCCGTGGATGAGCGGCCGGGACGTTTTTCCCCTTTACGGGTCTCTGGCGCCGGAGCAGCAGAATTGCGCCGTGGAGCGGGGGGATATCCCCCGTGTCATTGTTTCCACTAATGTGGCGGAAACTTCCCTGACGATTGAGGGAGTGCGTACGGTGGTTGATTCCGGGCTGGTCCGCCGGTCCGGATGGGATCCGTACCGGGGGATGGATACGCTGCATCTGGTGAAGATTTCCAAGGCGTCCGCCGCTCAGCGCGCGGGCCGTGCCGGGCGCGTGGCTCCGGGGCGCTGTTTCCGGCTGTGGAGTGAGGCGGAACAGGCCCGGAAGGAGGATTTTGACCCGCCCGAATGTTTCCGGGTGGATCTGGCCGGAGCCGTTTTGAATTTGGCTGCCTGGGGCGTCACCGTACCGGAAAATTTCCGTTGGCTGGATGTTCCTGCCCCCCTGGTGATGCAGCGGGCCGTGAATTTGTTGGCTGCCCTGGGTGCGACGGAAGAGGATGGAAGCCTGACGGATACGGGAAAAAGGATGACCGCTTTTCCCCTGCCGCCCCGGCTGGCCCGTCTGATGGTGGCCGGCCAAGATGAACAGTGTGCCGTGGAGCTGGCCGCCGTTGCAGCCCTGATGCAGGGAGAAGGTGTTGCGGTAAAGGGGGGGCTGAACGATCATTTGCGCGATTCTGCGGATTACACGGATTTCCAGGCGGAGTGGCGCGCGGTGGAGAAGGCTGTGGATGCCGGTTTTGGGGCGGCGGCGTGTACCCGCTGGGGCATCTCTTCCCGCGGGGCGCGGGAGGCATGGATGGCATACCGGCAGCTTCTGTCCGTCGGCAGCCGGGGAAAAGCCCGGGAAACGCCGGGACCGGATTTTACGGCGGCGCGCCCTGCCGTAGTCCGTGCAATGATTGAGAGTTTTGCGGACCATGTGGGTGTGCGAAATGGCGTGGCAGCCAATACATGCCGCATGGCCGGCGGGGTGGGCGGCAGGCTGGCGGAAGGAAGCGTGGTGTTTCAAGGAGAGCATTTCGTAGCCGCAGAGGTGGCGGAATTGTCCGGAAAGGCGGTGGAAACCCGTGTGGGACGCTGTACGCTTATTGCGCCGGAAGATTTGCGTTCCATTTGGCCGGAGCGTTTTTCCTGCGGGGAGGAAGCTGTCTTCGATGCCGCTTTGCGGCGCGTGCGTCTGCACCGGAAGCTGATGTATGGAGATCTGGTGCTGGAGGATCGTGACCGCGGGGATGCCCCTACGGAGCTGGCCGCCCCGGTTTTGGCTGAAAAAAAGTAGTGGACGGAACCCTGAAGCTGGTGAAATGGAATGATGCCGTGGAACAGTGGATACGCCGTCTTAATGGTTTGAGCGTTTGGATGCCGGAACTGGGGCTGCCCCGGTTTTCGGAGGAGGACAAGCTGGTCGCCATTTCTCTGGTCTGTGAAGGGGCCGTGGGTTATAAGGACATCAAGGAAAGGGAAATTATTCCCGTGCTGAGGGATTGGCTTTCCGGCTGGCAGGCGAAGGCGCTGGACGATTATGCCCCGGTAAGCCTCACGTTGCCCAACGGCCAGCACGCCAAGGTCAGGTACGGGGAGGATTCCTCCCCGGTGATCAGTCTGACGGTGCAGCGCCTGTTCGGCGTGGCGGTTTCCCCACGCATTGCCAACGGGGCCGTACCCGTGATTGTGGAGGTGCTGGCCCCCAGCCAGAGGCCGTGGCAGGTAACGGGATCTCTGGAAAGTTTTTGGCGGAACGGATACGGGCAAATGAAAAAGGACCTGGCGGGGCGTTATCCCCGGCACCGTTGGCCCGACCCCGGGGAACTGGATTTCCTTCCCCGTTCCCGGTGATAAGGAGAAAGGATTTTTCTGTAACAAAACAGTAGCAAAATCGACCGTTTCCGTGTAAAGAGGCGGTGGTGCAGCTCGCGGATGCCCTCCGCCCACCATTCACAAGAGACAGTTATGGACTCAATTTACTGGATTATCATCACAGCCCTGCTGCTTCTGGCGGCATTTGACTTGATCAACGGCGTAGCGAATGACGCCGTCAACTTCCTCAATTCCGCCATCGGTTCCAAGGCTGCACCCGTGCGGGTGATCCTGACCGTAGCTTCCATCGGCGTGCTGGTGGGGGCCTGTTTCTCCGGAGGCATGATGGAAGTAGCCCGCAACGGCATTTTTCACCCGGACATGTTCAGTTATCATGAAGTGATGCTGCTTTTCCTGGGGGTAATGATCAGCGAAGTGATTCTGCTGGATACCTTCAATACGTTCGGATTGCCTACGTCCACCACCGTTTCCCTGGTATTCGGTATTTTGGGGTCTGCCGTAGCGACGGCCCTGTTCAAGATTTCCAAGCTCCGCCTGGTTCAGTCCGTGTGGGATTTCATTAATACGGACAAGGCTTTTGAGATTGTCACCAGCATTCTTCTTTCCGTAGCCATCGCCTTTACGGTGGGCACCATCGTCATGTGGATTTCCCGTCTGGCGTTCACGTTTAAATACCAGTCCCGGTTCAAATGGTTCGGCTGCTTCTGGTGCGGCATTGCCATGACGGCGATAGCCTATTTTGCCGTTTTCAAGGGCTTGAAGGAGTCTACCCTGATGGAGCCCTCGTTCATCCAATACATTGACCAGAATCTGGGCATGGCCCTGCTCACGGCCTTCGGCGGTTTTTCCGTGCTCATGTTCCTGCTTCAGCATTTGTTCATGACGAATATTCTGCGCCTGACCGTTCTGGCGGGCACTTTTTCCCTGGCTCTGGCCTTTGCGGGCAACGACCTGGTGAATTTCATCGGCGTTTTCATGGGTGGTCTGGATTCCTTCCAGTACGCCAGCGGCGTGGCGGCGGCCGGTGGCTCTCCCTCATCCATCACCTCCATGGAGTGTCTGATGCCGGGGCAGGGCATGCCGGTAAACCATTATATTTTGTTCGCCGCGGGCTGTATGATGATTTTTGCCTTGTGGTTCTCCAAAAAGGCAAAAACGGTGATCGCCACCGGCGTGGAACTTTCCAGGCAGGGTGAAGGCGGTATTGAGCGTTTCGGCTCCGTCCCCCCCGCCCGCGCCATCGTTCGCAGCGCCATCGCCCTGGGACGCGGGGTGAAAAGGCTTATTCCCGCCCGCATGCTGGTGCGCATGAACCACCAGTGGGATCCCGCCCCCCAGCCCTTGAATCCCAAGGACCGGGTGGCATTTGACCTGATTCGCGCCACGGTGAACCTGACGGTTGCTTCCCTGTTGATTGCATGGGCTACTGGCAGGCAGCTCCCTCTTTCCACCACGTACGTGACGTTCATGGTGGCGATGGGCTCCTCCCTGGCGGACAAGGCATGGGGAAGGGAGAGCGCGGTTTACCGTGTAACCGGCGTGCTGACGGTGATTTCCGGCTGGTTCATGACCGGGCTGGCTGCCTTTACGCTGGCCGCCGTCATGGCTACCATCCTGCATTACGGACAGGTGTACGCCATCTTCGGTCTGCTGGCCCTGGTGGTTGTCATTCTGGTAAAGTCCACCATCATGCACCGCAAGCGGGAAAGCAAGCTTTCCGTAGAGCGTTTTGACCAGATTACGGAAGAAAATATCCTGGATGTATGCAGCCACCAGATTGTGGACAGCACGCTCAAGCTGCGGGAAATTTACAATGACACCGTGGAAAACTTTTTCCAGGGGGACAGGAAGGCCCTGAAAGAACTGGCGGATGCCGCAGAACGGCTGGCCATGACCAGCAGCGAGCACCACAAGTACGATATTCTCCCCATCCTGTACAAGATGCAGTCCCGTTCCCTGGATATGGGCTACCACTTTGTGCAGGCCCTGGAGCATCTGAATGAAGCTACGCAGAGCCTGTCGCAGTTTTCCGAGTCCATCTTCACGTATGTGGATAATAACCACACGCCGTTTACGATTGACCAGGTGGACGATTTGAAGGAGGTGCATACCGCCCTCATCAAGCTGCTGGATGAATATTGCAAAATGCTCCAGACGGGGACGTACATTCAGTTCGACTATACGATGGTGGCCCAGGAACAGCTTCTTCAACTGGTGGCAAAGGCCACCAAGCGCCAGATCAAGCGGGCCCAGCGCAACCAGACGCGCACCCGTTCCTCCCTGCTTTATCTGAACATGCTTAATGAAATGAGGTTTATGGCCGTGCAGGTGCGGGCCCTGACCAATGACGAACGAAACTTTGTAGCAGCCTGAAGCGGCGGTTCTCTGTTTTTTTCACGTAAGGAAAAAAATTCATTGAGCGTTTAATTCGTGAAGGTATCCTGAATGAACAGGGATGTTCGATAAGGGAGGAACGAGATCTTCCCTTGTCACCAGGAATAACCCTGATTTCATAGGTAGTTAGTTGGAGCGGCTACGGGAGAAATTCCGTAGCCGCTTTTTTTTGTCTTCCCGGGCCTTGTGTCATACAAAAAGAAATAATGTTTGAACATATTTGCCGTGCGTTTGTCTCACCCATAACGGTTATGATCCGGATGCAGTGAAAGAGAGAGCGCTTCATCCACTTAAGGACTCGACCGTCTTCATAGGTAGTTAGTTGAACAGCAGCCCCGGCGAAGGGATTCGCCGGGGTTTGTTCATTTCCGGAAGATGTATTCCGCGCTGTAAACAGCTGGAAGGGGGGGAAAAGAAAAAATAGGCTGCGTTTTGCCACGGGGTTTGATTGACGTGTGGGATGCGTCAGGGCATAGTGGCAGGGTATGAAGAGAGCGTTTTGCGTGATAGCCGGTGCATGCAGCCTGCTTGGATGGGCTCCGGCGGACGAGACGGGCATGAACAATGTGCTGGAGGATTGGCGGATGAGGCAGTCCGACTGGGAATCCGCATTGAAAACGGCTGAAAGCGGGGAAAAAAGGGCGGAATTGATGAAAAACCGTCCAGATGCCGTTCCGGTGGCTCGGGAATTATGGAGGCTGGTAGGGCGCGACCTTCAGAAACCCGAGACTCAAAAATCCTGCCTTCTTCCGGCTGTCGTCTGGTTTCTGGATCATCCCCAGGCTGTAGCGCAGGCGTTCCCCAATGGAGACATGGCCAGGAAAATTGTCGTGTTCTGCCTGGATTCCCTGGAAAATACGCTGTTCCGGGAACAGGGGGCGGGAAAGGCGGCGTATGCCCTGAGCAATTCCCGTGACCTGCGCTGCCGCGTTATTCTGGAACAGATCAAGGATTACAACCAGTTCCCTGAGGACCAGGGCCTGGCTTCCCTGGGCCTGGCCATGGTGATGAAGGAAACGACAGGGATGCTTCAGGATGACGTCAGGCTGGTGGCGGCCCGCGGAAAATTGCTGAAAGACGCCATTATCAAATGCTATGATTCCAGTTTCGGCCCTATTCCGGTTCAAAATATTGTGAAGGAGGAACTGTATGAAATACGCAATCTCAATATCGGGCAGACCGGGCCTGAAATCAGCCTTCCCTCTACCGCGGCGGCCGGAAAAGTGACGCTCCCCTCCGGGAATAAGCCCGTGCTGGTGGTTTTTTGGGATCCGCAGGATATGCGTTCCGTTCAGTTTTTGCAAAAAGCCGCGTCTCTCCGGAAAGAATTTCCCGGTTTGACGGTGATGCCGGTGGCTCCCGGAAAGAGAGAGAACATAGAAAAGGCCCTATTGAACTTGAAAATGGATATGCCCTCCCTGGTGGATGAAAAAGCGGTGGCGTTTAAGGATTACCGGGTAAGGCTCACCCCGCGGGTGTATCTGCTGGACCCTGCGGGGAAAATCCTGATGCGCGGCACGCCGGATATGCTGTTTGACGCCAACCTGTACGCGGTCATGGGCAAACTTGAGGGAAAAAAGAAAGAAAAGCCGGATGGGAAAAAGTCTCCCTCCTCCCCTGCTTCCTCCAAGCCTGTTTCTCCGCCGGCCAGGATTAATTCCCCGGATACGCGCGTTCCCTCTGTTTCCCGGCCTGATAGGCCGCGGCCCGCGTTCCCTTCCGCCCCCTCCGGTGCGGAGGACCATTCTCTTTCCGCTCCTCCTTTGAGGCCCATGCCTGAATGATCCGTTTCATGGAGGGGATTCTGTTGAGAAAGGCCGCGGAGGACGTGGCCCGGGTTCTTTCCGGAGCAGGACACACCGTATATTTTGTGGGCGGCTGTGTTCGGGACAGATTGCTGGGATATTCCGTGAAGGATATCGATATTGCTACTTCCGCCCGCCCGGATGAAGTGTTGCGCCTGTTTCCGGATGCCTGGGAAGTGGGCGCCGCCTTCGGCGTGATGCTGGTACGCCGCGAAGGTTTTTCCTTTGAGGTGGCGACCTTCCGCAGAGACGGAAGCTACAGGGATGGCCGGAGGCCGGAGGCCGTCTGTTTCACGGATGCGGAAGAAGATGCCCGGCGGCGTGATTTTACCATGAACGGCCTCTTTGAAGATCCGTTTTCTTTGCCTCCGGGCCGTGTGGTGGATTATGTAGGCGGAGTGGAGGATATCCGGGCCCGCGTATTGAGGTGCATCGGGGAGCCGGACCGTCGTTTTGAAGAAGATTCCCTGCGGCTGATGCGCGCCGTACGTTTTGCCGTTACCAGGGAAGTTCAGGTGGAGAAGGAGACTTGCTCCTCCATTTTCAGGAACGCTCCGCTGCTGGCCCGGATTTCCCCGGAACGCATCCGGGAGGAACTGGACAGGATTTTATTGTCTCCCGGAAGGAAACGGGGTGTGGAAATGCTGGTGGAAACGGGGTTGATGAAGCATGTCATTCCGGAAATATACGATATGATAGGCTGTACGCAACCTCCCCAATGGCATCCGGAAGGAGACGTATACACCCATACGCTGATGATGCTGGATGCGCTGGGAAGGGACGGCTCCCCCGTGTCTTTGGAGCTGGCCCTGGGGGTTCTGCTGCATGACATCGGGAAACCTCCCTGCCGTCAGGTGGATGAAACGGGGCGCATCCGTTTTTCCGGTCATGACAAGGAAGGCTCTTCCATGGCCAGGGTCATTTTAAGAAGGCTGAAATATTCCAATGCCGTGGTGGATGCGGTGTGTTCCATGGTGGAGCGCCATATGCGCTTCATCAACGTGAGGCAGATGAGGAAATCTACGCTGCGAATGTTCATGAACGCTCCTCATTTCCGGGATGAACTGGAACTCCACCGCCTGGATTGCCTTTCCTCCAACGGACTGATGGACAACTGGCAATTTGTCAGGGACTTCATGGATTCCTACCGGAATGCCCCTCTGGTGCCTCCTCCTCTGGTGACCGGGCGTGATCTGGTGAATCTGGGGCTGTCCCCGGGGCCTGATTTCGGGAAATGGCTGTCCCGTCTGCAGGAGCTTCAGTTGGAGGGAACGCTCCGGACCAGGGAGGAAGCCCTGCTGCAGCTGGAACAAATTGCCCCGGTGGAACAGAATGCGCTTGCAGAATACCTGAAAAAGTTAGCATTATAAGCGTCAAAATTTGATTATTTCAACTCATGCGTCCTGTCATTTATCAACTATTTGTTCGTCATTTTTCCAATATGGAGACCCATGGAGTTGACTGGGGGAGCCGGGAAACGAACGGGTGCGGAACTTTTAATGGAGTGACGGATAAAGCCTTACGTGAAATAGCACGGATGGGTTTCACACACATCTGGCTGACCGGGGTGCTGAGGCACGCTACGCAGACGTCCCATCCCGGGCTAGCCGCCCAGCCGAAATCCATCGTAAAAGGCCTGGCAGGAAGTCCCTATGCCGTGGTGGATTATTTTGACGTGGATCCGGATCTGGCCTCCTCCCCGGAGAAGAGAATGGATGAGTTCAAGGCTCTGGTAAAGCGTTGCCGGACGGTGGGGCTGCTGCCGATGATGGATTTTATTCCCAACCATGTTTCCCGAGCCTACCTGGCGGACTGGGACGGGCATGACGATTTTGGAGAAGGAGATGATCCCCATACGTTTTTTTCTCCGGAGCAGGGGTACTTTTACCTGACCTCCAACAGCCCTGGGGACGGTCCACCCCTGCGTCTGCCGGACGGCCTGTTTGAAGGGGAAATGACGTTCGGACGTGTGACGGGCAACAATGCCGTTACATGGAATCCCGGCAAGTACGACTGGTATGAAACGGTCAAGCTCAACTACGGCTATAACTTTATGGCCGGTCTTCCTGCCCTCCGCCTGTTGCCGGGGTGGACCAGCCCCAAGCAGCATGTGCCCAAGACATGGCGCATCATGGACGATATCCTTTCCTTCTGGCAAAGCCTGGGCATCGGCGGTTTCAGGTGCGACATGGCCCAAATGATCCCCATGGCTTTCTGGAAATGGGCCATTTCCCGTTCCCGGGTGCGTCTGCCGGACGTGTTTTTCATGGCGGAGGCATACAACGACCACATGAAAACCACACCCGGCGATCCGTGCGCCGCCCTTCTGGATGCCGGATTTAATGCCGTTTACGATTCCGACTGCTATCATCTGGCGCTCCATATGTACACGGAAAATAACTGGGCCAATGACTTCGACCGGCTTTTCCGAAGCAATCCCATATACATGACCCACGGCGTCCGCTACGTGGAAAACCATGATGAAACGCGCGTGTGCTCCCCTCTTTCCTGGGGCGGCGTGGGACGCGTTGTTCTGCCGGCGGTCATGACGCTGGTGTATGCCTCCGGGAGCGGTCCCGTGCTGGTGTACAACGGGCAGGAAGTGGGGGAACGGGCGGAGGGGCCCGGCGGTTTCGGCGGACATGACGGACGTACCAGTATTTTTGACTATACCTGCCTCCCCCGGCTCCAGCCCTGGGTGGCGAATGGCCGGTTTGACTCTTCCCTGTTGCCGGAAGAGTCCGCAGAACTGAGAAATTTTCATCGGAAGCTTCTTCCTCTGATGCAGCATCCGGCGCTGGACCGGGGAGATTTTTACGGCCTGAACTGGGCTAATATGAAAAACACCACTTTCGGCAGGGAACCGGCGGAAGACACTTCCGGCCACTGGGTATATGCCATGCTCCGGCATGATGCCCGCGCCAGGGCCACCGTGCTTGTGGTGGGGAACCTTTCTCCAAATATCAATTTCTACAACCTGCGCATTTCCATTCCCCAGCACGCTTTCGGCTGGTCGGCATCCAGACGGATCGGGTACGCGTCAGAAACCTGATGGACGCCGAGGGTGAGGACAGGATTTCTGAGCGGCGGGAATTGATGGACTGCGGTCTGTCCCATCCCCTGAAACCGGGACATGTGGGCGTGCTGGAACTGTCTGCCGTTTAGAGAAGCGTTCCCTCCGGAGGGAAGCTGCAGCCTTTGCCGATATTTTTTACTCTGCTGGGCGTTTTTATGATGACGGGCGGTTTTTAATTCGGTATAGTCCCGGAAATTCCTATGACTAGACGTTTCCCTCACTCCATGTCTGCCATTCAGCAAATTGCCATGGCGCTTGCCGTTGCCGGTATTGGAGCCGGCCAGGGGCTGGCCCAGGAGGGGGCAGGGGCCGCACGCCGGGCAGCAGCCCGGATGGAAGAGCAGGCTCAGGCTTCCATGCTGCTGTTAGGGCAGGCGCGTCAGCAATATTCCGAGGGCAAGTACCAGGAAGCTCTGGACAATTACCGCAGAAGCCCTGCTGCGCTGCCCAAATCCCCCAATATGGAGAAGCGCCGCCGTTTCCTGGAAACCAGCATCGCGGATGCCAGTGTGGCTGTGGCTCAGGAATATATCAAGGCGGGGCGTTACGATGAGGCCGTCAAGTTGCTGGAAGATGCCCTGAAATCCACTCCGGACCATGCCTTGGCCAGGCGCACGTTGGAAATAGCCCGCGACCCGGTGCGTACGAATCCGGCATTGTCTCCGGAACACGTAAAAAATGTAGAGGAAGTCAACCGTCTGCTTCACCTGGCTTTCGGCTATTATGAACTGGGCCAGTATGATGCGGCCCTGAAGGAATTTACGTCCGTCCTTAAGACGGACCCTTACAATACGGCGGCGCGGCGCGGCATGGAACTGGTTAACCGCGCCAGAACCGCCTATTTTAGCGCTGCCAGGGATGAAACCCGCAGCAGTGCCCTGGCGGATGTTTCCAGACAGTGGGAGATGCCCGTTCCTTTGACGGAAACACCGGAGGAACCCGCTTCATTTTCCCGGCCGCTGGATAACCCGGTGGTGAATGTGGACCAGAAACTGGGCATGATCCGCCTGCCCCGTGTGCAGCTGGATGGAGCGACGGTGCAGGAAGCCGTGGACTATCTGCGCAGCCAGGCCAGGACGCATGATGCCACGGCCATGACTGCGGCGGAACGCGGCGTGAATATTTCCGTGGATCCCGGTCCTGCAGACAGCGTTTCCGCCAGGGACGCCGCCGCCAAGAGAATTACGCTTAATCTTCAGAATGTACCTCTTCGTGAGGCCCTGGAATACGTGGCGCGCGCATCCGGCCTTATTCTGCGGACAAATGCCTTTGGTGCGGAACTGGTATCCAGTTCAGACGGAACTTCCTACATGGTCACCAAGTCCATTACCCTTCCGCCGGGCTTCTTTCCGGATTGTCGGAGGACTCTGGCGCCGAAAATTCAGACCCCTTCAGTTCCGGTGATTCCGGTTCTTCCGGCATGACCCTGAAACGGGTGGATCCGCAAAAGGCGCTGGCTTCCATGGGGGTGAAATTCCCGGAAGGCAGTTTCATTAAATACAACTCGGGCAACTCCACTCTTCTTTTCCATGGCACGCCCAGAGATTTGAGCATGCTGGAGGAGCTGGTAGCGGCCAGGACTGCGGAACAGCCCCTCCAGGTGGTGGTCAGCGCGACCTTTCTGGAAGTCAATCAGACGGACTTGGAGGAATTGGGCTTTAACTGGATCGTCAATCTGAACCTGGACCCTACCAAGTGGTTCATGGGCGGCGCGGGAACCGATAAAAATGACTATAACAATTCCGTGCTGGACAGTGCCGCCAATGTGGCCGGGGCCGTCGCTCCCGCAGGAGTGGTGGGCGGGCTGCGTTCCGGCAACCAGGTTTTTACGGAAGATAGCATTGACAGCATGATAGAACGCGGCACTTCCGCCAGAAGTTCTGATGCGACCTATGTTCCCGGCGGCGCTCCCAGCATCGTCACTTTGCGCGGGCATGTGGAGTCACGCGGATATCACGATGATTATGCGCGGCCTGAGCCAGAAAAAAGGCACAGACATTATGCAGCATCCTTCCGTGATTGTGCGCCCCGGTGAAAAAGCCACCTTTTTCAGCGGCAGGGAACTGATTTACCCTACGGAATATGATCCGCCTGAAGTTCCCAACAGCACGGGCAATAATAATGACTGGGGCGACAATGACAATAACGGCGGCGGTATTCCGGTCATGCCCATGACTCCCGCCCATCCCACTGCCTTTGAAACCAGGCAGCTCGGCACGATCTTCAATGTGGAAGTGACCGGCATCAGCGATGACAAATCCATCGTGGAAATGACCGTAGTGCCGGAAATCGTGGATTTTGACGGTTTCATCAATTACGGTACGTCGCTTTTCGTTCCCATGGTCTCCCAGGAAAAGGACGCAAAGGAAGATGTCGTCATGGTGAAAACTTCAGACAACTTCATCCTTCAGCCCGTGTTATCCACGCGGCGCCTGACCGCTCCGGTGCGCATAGCCACCGGCAATACGCTCGTCATCGGCGCCTTGAAAAAATCCACTTCCATTACGTATGAGGATAAAATTCCCGTTCTGGGGGATATTCCCTGGGTGGGGCGCCTTTTCCGTTCCAAGGGGTCCAAGGAACAGCGCAAGGCCATCATCATCATGGTAAAGGCGGAAGTGGTGGATCCGGGCGGCAAAAAGCTTTATACGCCGGATACTTCCATTCCGGACGAGGAGGTCCCGGCAGGGGACGCTTCTCTCCCCCGCCCTCAGCAATGCCCAGTAACCTTTAACCGGATCAAGACCATTGAAAAACAGCGGTTCCGATTTTGAGTCTTCTCCTTCCCAGGGGCTGATAATATCATGCGTCAGCTGCATGCGTCGGATTCCCACGGAGTAGAACGGAGAAGGGAAGTAGTAGTGCGCCCGGATGGCAGCAAGGTGATCCGGGTGGAAAAGCGCCGGCGGACTTACAGTGACGATCAGCGGGACGCCAAACAGGCCATGTTGAAAAACAAGCGTTTTTTAATAGGCCTTTGCATTCTGGTTCTGCTGGCTGCCGGTGCGCTGGCGGGGACGTATATGTACCGCCTTACTTCTTTCAATACGGAGGAATTTGCCGGCCGTCTGCAAGCTGATCTTTCCGCCGCCTGGGGCGGAGATGTGAAAATTTCCGGAATGGCGGTGGATGGCCTTACCATGAAGGCTTCACGCATCAAGGTATCCTTTCCGGAAGATTCCTGCCTGTCCTTTGTGGCGATGGAAGGCATCTCCGGGGAAATTTCCGCCGTGCCCTTATTCATGGGGAAAATCAAGGGGGAAAGCCTTAATGTGTCCAGGGCGGTAGTTGGTTTGCGGCCCGGATTCGTTAAATTTGCCGTACCGCAGACGAAACGGGAATTGCCGTTCGTTTTCCGGCGATACACAGCGCCACGTCTGGAAGTGGGGTATGCCCATGGGACGGAAGAATTTACTCTGGAGAGGAATGGCGCTCCCTTTTATATGACGGCGGAAGCCTACATCCGCACGTCCGGGAACGGACCTGAACCGGAATACGTGCTGGATCTGTCACAGCAAAAATTGAAAATCAAGGGCTGGCCGCTGATGGGGGTTGATTCCGGTTCCGTCATTCTAAACGGGAGCGGCGTCAAGCAGCTCACTTTTTCCGGTTTTCTGGACAAAGGGCGCCTGCTCAATAAGCCTACGGATCTCAGCCCCTTCATGATTACGGGGGAATTTTCTTCTGGGTACGGATTTCCGTCACCAGGCGTGGACTTTGACAGGAAAAAAAATTTCGATCTCGCTTCCCTGCTGGGAGATGATTTCTCTTCCCTTCTCAAGGTGCAGACGGGAGAACAGGAAGGGGATGAAAAGCATGAATTGAAGCTGGATTTTGCTTTGCCTGTAACAACTGAACAGAAGAGGCCCTCCCTAAAAGGATACAGTGGTTCCGTTATCAAGGCGACCATGATCAGGCTGCCTGTTTTGCGCCTGCTGGCGGCCATGGCTGCCCGGAATACGGAAATAAGGCTGCCGTACTCTTCTCCCGTCTTTACGTCCGGTTCTTTCCTGCTGGAAAGCGATGGAACGGGTCGTTCCGCCTCCCTGAAGGAAATTTCCCTGTTTGAACAGAGCTTTCTGGGAGTGACCGGGGGGTGTACAGCAACGGTACTTCCTTGACGGGGAAGCTGGTTTTTAAAATTCCTTCCTACATGGTGGACAGCCGGAAACTGCCTTCCGGCGTGACGCAGGAAGGGCATGAAATTATTCTTCCTGTGAAAAATTTCCGGTACTCCGGAGTCTCCACAGGACAACTCTGCCGGAATGTTCCAGGAAGAGGCGCCGCGCACGGGCCGCCCGGAAATGCATACCGCTCCTTCCCGTGGAATAGCTCTTCCAGCTCCGTCAAATTCCTCTCCTCCCCGTATTACGGTAGACGGATTCATGTGATATTGCCAGGACTCCATGCTGCTGCTCAATCCTATTGTTCGGAAACATCTGAAAAGCGTTCCCGCTGGTGGACCAGGCTGGCCGGATTTGGCCTGTGGTCCGTACTCCAGCCCATTTGCATGAGCCTGAATATCCGTTCCATCAAGGAGGAGCATGATGATGTTTATACGGTGCCTTTTCTGGTAGCCCTTTTTGGCACAACCGCACGATGGTTCCGGGTTATGCGTGGTCCCTGGCCCAGAAGCCGCTCAAGATGAGTGTGCTTACCAGCGCCAGCAAGGACGGCGCCCTGGTGGAGGCCGTATGCAGGCATTTTGGCCTGGGTGCCGTCCGGGGATCTTCCGGACGGCGGGGGGCTCTGGCCTACATGGAAATGATGCGAAAGGTCCAGGAGGGGGACGTCTGCTTCTGTTTTACTCCGGATGGTCCGCGAGGCCCTATTTACGAAGTGCACCACGGTATTGTCAAACTGGCCTCCCAGTCAGGGCTTCCCATCGTTCCCGTATGCATCGAATATGAAAGCTGCTGGCGTTTGAACAAGACCTGGGACCGCTATGCCATTCCCAAACCGTGTTCCAACGTAAATATTCTATGGAAAAAGCGCCTGTTCATTCCTCCGGACGCGACGGATGAACAGGTGGCGGATTATGCCCGTCTTCTGGCCGGGCTGCTTGGCGAGGGGCTTCCGGACTTCCCGCCTCTTAACCAATCATTATTATGCAAATCATCGATGGAAAACAAGTAGCTTCCCAGGTGCTGGAAGAGGTTGAAAGGGATATTGCCCGGCTCAGGGAACAGGGAATAACGCCCGGTTTGGCCGTGGTTCTGGTAGGGGAAGATCCCGCTTCCCAGGTATATGTAAATTCCAAGGTGAAAAAGTGTGCGGAGCTGGGGATGAATTCCCGTAAAATAGTTCTCCCTTCCGACGCCTCCCAGGAAGAACTGCTCCGGATTGTCCGTGAATTGAACGTGGATCCTGCCGTCCACGGCATACTGGTGCAAAGCCCGCCTCCTCCCCATATCGACGAGGCGGCCGTGGTCCTGGAAATAGACCCTGCCAAGGATGTGGACGGCTTCCATCCGGAGAATGTCGCCAAGCTGGTGCTGGAAGATGAGACCGGTTTTGTGCCCTGTACCCCTCTGGGCTGTATGAGGCTGTTAAAGGCCGCCGGCATTGAAACGGCGGGAGCGAATGCCGTGGTCATTGGCCGCAGCATGATTGTGGGCAAACCGATGGCGCATCTTTTGATGTCCAAACAGGCAAACGCTACCGTAACCGTGGCTCATTCCCGTACGAAAAACCTGCCGGAACTTTGCCGTTCCGCTGATATCATCGTGGCAGCCATAGGCCGGCCCGCTTTTGTGACGGCTGATTTTGTGAAAGACGGCGCCGTAGTGGTGGATGTGGGCATCAACCGCGTGGAAGATGCCTCCGCCAAGCGCGGCTACCGGATTGTGGGAGACGTAGCCTATGACGAGGTGGCTCCCAAGTGCCGGGCCATTACTCCCGTGCCCGGCGGCGTGGGGCCGATGACTATCGCCATGTTGATGGCTAATACGGTCAAAGCGTGCCGCCAGCAGACGGGAGCCTGATGAAAATGCCGTGACGTCCGTTTTTCTTGTCAAATGAAGGAAAGTAGGGCAGTATTCAGTTACCATTATGTCAAGTAAATTACTCGAAGGCAAAGTTGGTGTCGTAGTCGGCGTAGCGAACAAGCGCAGCATCGCGTTCGCAATTGCCAAGGCGTGGCATGAAGCGGGCGCAAAGCTCATCTTCAATTATCAGGGAGAACGTCTCAAAGACGGAGTTCTCAAGCTGATCCATGAGAACTTCGGCGAGGATGTTCCCGTTTATGATCTGGATGTCAGCAGTGATGAATCTGTTAACGCTTTCTTTGAAAGGGTCCGCCAGCATACGGACAAAGTAGATTGTCTGCTGCATTCCGTGGCTTTTGCCCCGAAGGAGGCTCTTGGCGGCAGTTTCCTGGAAACGGGCCGCGAGGCGTTCAAGATTTCTCTGGATATCTCCGCTTATTCCCTGGTAGCTCTTTCCCGCGCCGTGGAACCCATGATGTCCGACAACGGCAGCATTTTGGCGATGTCCTATCTGGGATCCGAAAAAGTGGTTCCTAACTACAATCTGATGGGAGTTTCCAAAGCTGCCCTGGAAGCCTGCACCCGTTATCTGGCTTATGATTTGGGCCGTTCCCGCGGTATCCGTGTCAATTGCATCAGTGCAGGTCCCATGCAGACGCTTGCTGCTCGCGGTGTTTCCGGTTTTAACACCATGTTCAAGGTGTATGAGGAGCATGCCCCTCTGGGCCGTTCCTGCACGGGTGAGGAATTGGGAGCCACCGGCGTTTTCCTGGCCAGTGACGGCGCAGCCGCAATCACCGGGCAGGTGATTTACGTGGACGGCGGTTATCAGATCATGGGAATGTAATGCGTTCCTTGCGGAAGCTTTCTTCCTGTTCACAAGCCGTACCGGTTTTTCCGGTACGGCTTGTTTACGGTTTCATGGAGAAGGTAAGGGAGCTGGGGGCTTCCTGGCTTCTGTCGGAAAGGCCTGTTTCCCCGCTGCGTTTCAGGGGACGAACACTTTCAGCGAGCCGGGGCGGGTGATGCGGACCGGAGCGTTTCCTGCATAATCGCCGTCCAGTTCGCAGGAGGCCTGTTCGGCGTAGGTGACGGTCCCCCCCCCCATCCGGATGTATTCAAAACTGCCGCTCCTCCGGGAATGAAAGCCCCCTTGGACTGCGGCCATCAGGAATTCCCCCGATGATGGAAGTAATGGAATGCCTGAATACTACTGCGTCCAGAAGGCCGTCACTGTTGTCCGCTTCAGCAAAGAAGTTAAGCGGCCCGCCATACTTGCGTCCATTGCCGAAGATGATGGAACGGCCTTCCAATACCCGGCCTTCATCTGTGGTCAGGGTGAGGTGCGGCTGTTTTTCCGTACAGACGCGGGCGCCGGCAATTACATAGGCAAGGGCTTTCCATTTTTTTTTCATTTCCCATGTGGTCAGTTCTACGGCTCGGGCATCCGCGCCAATGCCCGCCATTTGGAGAAAAACTTGCCCGTTGAATGCGAACAGGTCCACATTTTTGGAACGCCCCGTGTTCAGAATGTGCAGGGCGTGGTCGAAATCCGGGCGGATTCCTATTTCCCGTGAAAAAACATTCATGGTACCCGCAGGGAAGGGGGCCAGCACCGTTTCCGTATTGCAGAGAGCCCTTGCCGCGATTCCCAGCGTGCCGTCCCCGCCTGCCACAGCAACGGCAGGCGCTCCGGAATTAGCCTGAGAAACCAAATGGTTCAACATGTCTTCCCTGCTTTCCGGTTCAATGACGTCAAAAAAATCCCGGTGCCGATCCAGCCAGCGGCGGAATCGTCCGACTCTGGCGCTGCGCGCCGTGTTATTGAAAAACAGGGGAATTTTCATGGAGCGGACACGAAGAAGTTCAAAATCTGAACCGGGGCTTCCGTGTGTGCCACAGGTTCATGGCGCACGGTTCCGTCAGGCAGCTTGAACTCCAGCATGCCGCGGGAAATATTGTCCGGCAGGAGTACCTCAAGAAACTTCCTCATGTCGTCGGACGGTCCGGGTGTAATGCCTTCTGCCAGAACTTTCCCTTCTTCCGATTTGAGGACGACGTGCAAGGGAAGCCTTCTGGCACCGTTTTTTCTCTCTTCCCTGATGTCCAGCATCAGCCGGCTGCCGGGCACATATTCCGGTTGGGCCGCCACCCATTCATTCGCCAGTTTCATGTAGCGGTCCGTGATATTGACGGCGGGGACGGTACGGCTTTCCGGAGGGAAAGCCAGCGCGTGCCGTTTTTTCGTCGTAGCGGGCTTCCCATATCATAGGAAAAAAGGCTCCTGAAGGTTCTTTTTTTTTTCCAGGAGGTGGCATAAATGGCGTTCTCCGGTTTGCGGGGATCCAGCATGCTGATGGCGGACATCACCCACGGGGTGTTGAAGTCCTTTTTCATTGTATTCCAGCATTTTCCATTCTCCGTCACACCAGGCTTCCACCCAGTTGTGGTTGCCGCGCACGTGGTTCCAGGTAAGAACGCCCGCCATGCGGGCCGGAATGCCCACGGAGCGAAGAGCGCAGATTAGCAGGATGCTTTGGCCCGTACAGGAGACCTTGCCGGATTGCAGGGATTCCTTGACTCCCTGGTGGGGAACTCTTCTCTCCGTGGAATAGCGTACATTCAGGGTTTTCTGGATGAGGGAGGCGATGGCGAGGGCGGCTTCCCGCCCCGTCTTGCATGGGGAAACAAGCGGTGCGAAGAGGTGATGGAACTGCTCCCTCCATTCGTCTCGCGGTTCGTTGACCACGGCATAAGGGAGAACATTATTTTCATAAAGTTCCCACGGAACCTGGGCAGCCCAGGGGAATTGGCTCCGTGCAGCCAGGGCGAGGCGGACTTCCCGGACCAGCCTTTCTTGCGTAACCGTTCCCCTGTCCTGCGCGGGCATGTGGGCACGCAGAAACTCCACCCCGTCCTGAATGGCGTCATGGGCGGCAGCGGCGGTCAGGCCCGGGAGAAGGGCGAAAGGCAGCAGATTCATGAACGTTGAAATTCATACCTGAATTCCCTGGGAGGGAGACAAGCTTCCTCTTGCGCAAGAAGGGTATGGAAATGGGCAAAGAGATGCGTGTCTTCCGGCGGAGTGGGGGCAAAGGGTGCGTCGTTATCCAGAATATCCTCGCAAATGCGCATGAAATCGCGGGCGGTTTTCGCCCTCATCAGGACCTGCGCATCCCTTGCCAGGTATTCCGGTTCATGGCCCACGAGCTGTCCGTAAATGGGGCGGCCTGTAGGATTTTCATCAATGGAGCGCAAGAATGTATGGCGACATCTTTTTTATGATGGGCCACCGTCCGGAAATACTCCGTGATGAAATAATCCGGCAGGGAATTCAAGTCCTTCAATGTGTTGAGGAAAGCCAGATCCGTCACATCTTTCATGGGGGCCAGGGCCAGGAGCATGGGTCTGTGCATACCGTGAAAAGCTCCGGTTGGCAAGCTGTGATTGTCTTGACGAAAGAAGGAAAGTGTGGAAGCTGGGAGCATGAATCAGGACTCAACCCGCAAGACCGGATTGCTCCGGATGATGTGGTGATTATTCCCGCGTTCGGTGTTCCCACTCCTTTCATGGATGCGCTGGAGGAGAAGGGCGTGCAGATTGTGGATACGACATGCGGGGACGTGATGAAGGTTTGGAAAAGAGTAAAGAATTACGCTGCCATGGGGATTACCTCCATTATCCACGGTAAGGCTACCCATGAGGAAACCAGCGCTACGGCTTCCCGGGCTCTTGGGGAACGGGGAAGGGGAAAATACCTGGTGGTTTACGATTTGGAGGATGCCCGTATCCTGTGCGACTACATCATGGGCCGCGGAGACCGCGAGGCATTCCTGAAACGGTTTGAAGGATGCTGTTCCCCGGGATTCGATCCCGACCGGGATCTGGAGGAGGTTGGCATCGCCAACCAGACCACCATGTTGAAAACGGAGACGCAGACGCTCCAGAAGATGGTGAAGGATGCCATTGTTCAGAGGGACGGGGACGATGATAATTTTTATGTGTTTGACACCATTTGCGGTGCTACCCAGGATCGCCAGGATGCCCTGTATGAACTGCTGAAAAATCCTCTGGACGTCATGTTTGTGGTGGGTGGCTACAACAGTTCCAACACAACGCATCTGGTGGATATTGCCAGGGAGCATGTGCCCACGTACTTCATTGAGTCCGCAGAATGCATCAAGTCCATCCAGTATGTGGATGCTTTTGATACGAGGCCAACCTGATTGAGGCCACCATCCTCCGCATTGCGGATCTGCGCAAGTAGCAAAACGCCTCCGGTTTGGTGAATGAGAAAAAAAAGAGTTCTCTTTCAACGGCGGCACGGCTGTTTTTTCCCGTAACACGGCGCAGTAGTCTGGGCCGCGGAAGAAAGCATAGGGAAAACTGCGGGAGTGTTTCCTAAATTTCCAAATCTTCCGGTGTAACGGAACGTTGTTCCCGGGATGCAAGCAGTACGGCTTGTTCCACGACATATTCCGTATTGGAGTCAAAACGGTAGGCGTTGCAGTTGGGACACACTGCCGTAGTCAGGGATACGATGGAACCGCAGGCTTCGCAAACCTTGAAGTCCCCGGACGGTCAATAATCAGTTTAGCTTTATCCAGGCGGGATTGCTGCATGGGAGTAGAAAATAAAACAAGCCGCTCAGCAGAACAGAGCGGCTTGCCATAAAGAATCGTCAGAAAACCGAAGTGAAAACTCAGGCGATTTTGCGATGGCCTTGGCGGCCTTGCTCTTGTAGTTGGCTGCACGATTGGCGGGGATGGTGCCAACCTTGGCGGCTTTGTCAACGGCTGAGGAGAAAGGGTTGTATGCAGCAGCAGCTGCTTCCGTGTCGGACGTTTCCACCGCAGCGGCAACTTTCTTGCGGAGTGTCTTCAACTTGGAGGTCACGGCGCGGTTGCGGGCGGTGCGGGTTGCTGTCTGGCGGATGCGCTTGAGTGCGGATTTGGTATTGGCCATGTTTAAAAAAAGGTTCGGTTTCCGTTTCGAGGTGGCAAAAACATTAGAATAACAGGACAAAATGTCAAGCTCTTGATGTATTTTTTAAGGCATTCCTTTCCTGCACGGGCTGACTGCGGGCTTTACCGGAAAAAGGAGTTTGTGGCACTATATTCTCCCGTTATGAATAAACGCGTGGATTTGCCTGAAAAAAAATATGAAGGATATATTTTTTGATTTGGACGGCACCCTGGTGGACAGCATGCCGCTCTCCACAGCTGCGGACAAGCGCCGCATTTATTTGGAAATGCTGGAAAAGGAAGGCATGCAGCCTATCCAGGAAGTGGTGGGAATTCGTGCATTCCCTGGGAGACGCCCCCAAGGCGATAGCTACCGGGAGCGCCATGCCGGGAGCGTCCCGGACTCTGGCTGCTGCCGGACTTTCAGGCCTTTTTGATGTGATTTTGACGCCGGATGAGGTGGAGCATGGCAAACCTGCTCCGGACATGTTTTTTTTGAAGGCGGCGGAACTCCTGGGGGCATCCCCGGACCGTTGCGTGGTTTTTTGAGGATGCCGAACCCGGCATGAAAGCTGCCGCGGCCGCAGGAATGGACTGTGTACAGGTCCGGCGGCCATCCCTGGCCTGATTCCTCTTTCCAGATTTGGTACGGAAGGGGATTCCGGGATTTTCCTCCTTTCTTCATGCCCTTCTTCCTTTTTAAGGAAAAGGCTTCACATTGCGCCCGGAATGCGCTAGAACCTTTTTTCCTATTGAACAAATAAAATATTATTTGCACATGAGCACAAACGACAAAACACCATCCGCCCCGACGAAAACCCGCATGACAGGAGCTGAAGTGCTCGTGGAATGCCTCGTGCGTGAAGGTGTAGACGTCGTCTTTGCCTATCCTGGCGGCGCCAGCATGCCGATTCATCAGGCCCTGAGCCATCAGCCCAAAATACGGACCATCCTGCCCCGCCATGAACAGGGAGGGGCATTCGGTGCGGAAGGCTATGGCCGCGTTACGGGCAAGGTGGGCGTTTGCATTTCCACCTCCGGCCCCGGCGCCACCAACATGATTACCTCCATTGCGGATGCTTATCTGGACTCCACGCCTCTGGTGGCGATTACGGCTCAGGTCATGCGCTCCTTGATTGACGCGGCGCCTTCCAGGAAACGGACGTATTCGGCATGACCGCCCCTATCGTGAAGCACAGCTATCTGGTGACGGAACCGGAAGAACTGCCCCGCATCATCAAGGAAGCCTTCTACATCGCCTCTACGGGCCGTCCGGGCCCTGTGCTGATTGACATGCCCAAGGACGTGCAGGAGGCCGTGTTTACACCGGACTTTGACATGGAGATGGATATTCCCGGCTACAACCCCGTGTTGCCCGTCCCTGCGGACAAGCTGGAAGAACTCATCCCGTTGATTGAAGACGCCAGGCGGCCTGTCATTTACGCCGGCGGCGGCATCATTTCTGCGGAAGCTTCCGGGGAGCTTCTGGAATTTGCGGAACGTTCCCAGATTCCTGTAGCGACCACCCTGATGGGCATTGGCGCCATGCCGGAAACCCACCCTCTTTCCCTGCGTTGGCTAGGCATGCACGGAGCTGTGTTTGCGAATAACGCCGTAAATGAAGCGGATCTGGTCATTGCCCTGGGCGCCCGGTTTGACGACCGCGTGACAGGCGCCGTCAATATGTTCTGCCCGGAATCCACGATCGTTCACATTGACATTGACGCCAGCGAGATCAATAAAAACAAGAAGGTGGCGTATCCCATCCGCGCGAACGTGAAGGATGCCCTCCAGGTGCTCAACTCCGCTCTGGCCGCAAAAGGCTGGGAACGCAGATCTTCCGGCTTCACCCGCACGCCGGAATGGTTTGGCGTGATTGACGGCTGGAAAAAACAGTACCCCTTCTCCTATGAAGACCGCAAGGGATATATCGCCCCGCAGGCCGTCATTGAGGAGCTCTACCGCCAGACGGCAGACAAGGATCCCATCATCTGCACGGGGGTGGGCCAGCATCAGATGTTTGCCGCTCAATTCTTCAAGTTTGACAAGCCCCGCCGTCTGGCTACTTCCGGCGGTTTGGGAACCATGGGGTATGGACTTCCCGCCTCCATGGGAGCTTGCCTGGCTTATCCGGACAGACTGGTAGTGAATATTGACGGGGACGGTTCCATGCTCATGAATATTCAGGAGCTGGCAACTATTCATGTGGAGCGTCTGCCCGTCAAATGTATTATCCTGAACAACCAGCACCTGGGCATGGTGGTTCAGTGGGAAGATTTGAAGTATGATTCCAACCGGGCCCAGACCTTCCTGGCGGACCCGCACGACAATTATGATCCTACCCATAAAACGGAAGATGTCATCTACCCGAACTATCCGCTTATTTGTGCCGGATTCGGCGTCGTCAAGTGCGAGCGTGTGCTTCGCATAGAGGAGCTTCCGGCGGCTATCACCCGGATGATTGAATCCCCTGAGGCCTATGTCCTGGACGTCATGGTTCCCCCATGATGTGCATGTGCTGCCGATGATTCTGGGGGGCATGAGCTACAAGGATGTGATTCTGGAACGTATTGCCGGGGATGGTTCCGCCAAAAAGGCGTCTGAACTGGGCAAGGAAATCCCGACCGCCTTGTAAAAGTGAGGAAAATTTTTCCCATTGAGCCTTAAGCTGGAGCCGTCCGTAAGGGCGGCTCCTGTTTTTCATGGCGGAACAAGAGGAAGACAATGCCGGTTTATTGCCGTCAGGGAAGGACATTTCCGCTGTAAGAAATATATTTCCGGATATTCCTGTTTCCCGGGAGGTGGATGCCTGGGTTTGTAAGGTATGAGGAAGATGGTTCTGGATGCGGCAGAAAAGAACGGTCAGCATCAATGAGCCAAATTGAGTGCAAGCTGGCTCGGACGTGAAGAAACTGAATTTTTTTTTTTGAAATGATACAGCCTCGGATGCTGACTTGCGCCAACCTCAAGCTCACAGAAAATTTCCGGGAATCCGGCGTATGCTGTAAGTGCTTGGGAAATGTATTTTGACAAAAAATCTCCTTTGATCAGGCCTGTCTGCATCCGTTTTGTTCATCAGGTTGGCGCAAAATCTTTTGTTGCATGTTTGATGCTCAAACTGTATTAGTCAGGCCGTCGCACCCACACGGGTGCGTGAATTGAAACACCCGCCGGGTGAAAAAAGGATTTAAGGTCAGCAGTCGCACCCACACGGGTGCGTGAATTGAAACCCGCCGGATGACATGTTCCGGGGACTGGAGACGGTCGCACCCACACGGGTGCGTGAATTGAAACCAACAAACCGATACGTCCCCCAGTTGTTTCTTAGTCGCACCCTCACGGGTGCGTGAATTGAAGTTTTTATGTATGTTTGACATATTTAAATACGAATCGTTGTTTTATTAAGGGAGGGAGATATATTGAAATAAGGGTATTTGTTGCTGAAGAATGAAAGATGGATTTTTGTGTTTTTTGTTGAATGCAATATTTTGACGGAGGAAGTTGGTTTTTGGCTGATAGAGGAGAAATGACGGGAAGTATTATTGGACGAATATGAAAAGATATTGTCTGGTTTCCGGGTTATGTTTGTGCCTGTTCATGGGGATATTTTCATGTATTCCGGAAGCTCCGGAGCATAAGACGGAAAAAGATGCCTCAGCCATTGTTCTGGATGAGGATTCGGATATAATCTGGAGGAATTTTTCTTTGGGCCGCGTTTCATTCGATGATAAGGCTCCGCATAGTAAAGGTTCCCGCATTTTTCACCGATTGATTCCAGATACGGAGGTTTATATCCGTCAGTTGTCCCGTATTGTCCTCCATACGTTGTATGAGAGTCCTGAAGAATGTATTGTTCCTGTCCACCATTTGCGTTTCATGCTGGAGGATACCGATGGCGTTGCCTGCAAATGGGGAGGAAATGGAGAGGTTGCCATTTCCTGCAGCACGCGCCATATTGAGGGGTTGTTTAAAGATGATGATGATGCGGCGAAGGTTTATTTTTTTGAAATTCTGAGGAGTCTTGTTGCATGAGCTAACCCATGTTTACCAACAGGAACCCCAGGGGATAGGTTCCTATGGAACGAACAGGGAATTTAGAGCATTTATCGAGGGGATGGCTGACGCCGTTCGTATAGCTAACGGGGGATTCCATAGAGGAGCTTACCGTCCTACGGGCGGCAGTTATATGGATGGCTACCTCCATGCAGGTTATTTTTTGTGTGGCTGCGGGATTATAAAGACCCTGAATTTCTACGCAAATTGAACCGTAGTGCTCTTGAGGTCGTTCCATGGTCGTTTGATGGCGCCGTTAAATATGCCTTGGGCAGCGAGTATCATATTGATGAGTTGTGGCGGGAGTATCAAAGGGTGATGGAAGAGGAGAAATAGAGGCGCTTCATAGTTCAGGAGTTTTGATGGGATATCTAGACAGGAGGCTGGAATAGAAGGAATGGCCGTGGAGAGTGTTCTTAAGGCGTGGGTATTTCTCGTTTACCATTTTTGAAAAGCAAGGTCTGAGTGGCCCGGCAGAAAGACAGGATGCCTCATGCTTCGCAGTATTTGAATCCTGGGCGGGACAGGGTGCCTTGGACAGAGGGATGGGAAACGGTGAGGAGGAGCGAAGCCCCCATGCTGCATGCTGGAAACGGGAGGCAGGGATATTCTTTCGGCTGGACAAACGGAGGGACGGAAGACATTCTAGGCGTTCCATGGAGGGCATACGCTATTACAACCGCTATACGGGCAGGGAGGAACGGGAGCAGGTACCGGGGGAGAAGTATATGCAATGGATTTACGGCACTGCTTCGGGGAAGGCGGCACTGCATGTCCTGATTAAACGCGGCGTTTTTTCCCGTTTGCTGGGTTGGTTGAAGAATCGCCCTTCCAGCGCCCGCTCCATTCCCTCCTTTGTGGAGGAGTACGGCATTAATATGGAAGATTCTCTCAAGGGAGTGGGGGAGTTCAGGCATTTCAACGATTTTTTCTACCGCCGCCTGAAACCGGGAGCTCGCCCTTTGGCCGGCGGGGAGGATACGGCCGTTTTTCCTGCGGATGCCCGGCACATGGGTTGGGAACGCGCCGACCGAATTAAAAACGTTTTCGTGAAAGGGCAGCGTTTTGACCTGCCTTCCCTTCTGGGGAGCGACACCCTGGCTGAGCGGTATGCGGCCGGCGCCGTCGTCTTGTCGCGCCTGTGCCCTACGGATTACCACCGGTTTCATTTTCCGGTGTCCGGGGTGCCCGGGCCCTGGACGAAGCTGGGAGGCCCGCTGGCAAGCGTATCTCCGTATTGCCTGCGCGGCCGTCTGGCGTGGCTATGGACTAATAAAAGGAATTTGACCCTGATCCGGTCAGAGTTGTGGGGAGAGGTCGCCATGCTGGAGGTGGGAGCTACCGGAGTTGGGTTGATTGAAGAGACGTATGTTCCGGGTGTTTTCTCCGCAAGAGGGGCGGAGAAGGGGTATTTTGCCTTTGGAGGCTCCACGGTAATGTGCTTTTTTGAACCGGGAAGAGTCAGTTTGGCTTCCGATTTGTTGGAAAAGACGGAAGAAGGCCTGGAACTGTTTGCCCGGCAGGGGAGACATGATGGGCACGGCAGCGACATAGCCTCCGGGCTGGCGTGCCTGTCCTGCAATGTTTTGAGTAGGGCTCTTTCCTGGAGCCTGATGACGGAATGCCGGGGATGGATTCCGGCGTTTCAGGGCGGATTTTCGGATTTTTGATTTTCCGAAGTGCCAGGCGGGTTATTTCATTTTCGCAATGGCGCGGGCCATATCCGGAGCCTTGAAGGTAGAGGAGCCTGCCACCAGCACATCCGCTCCGGCCAGAGCGCATTGAGCGGCATTGTTTTGGCCAATTCCTCCATCCATTTGAATGAGGAAGGAGGCGCGGTTTTCCGTGCGCCATTCGGCGGCTTTTTCCACCTTGTCCAATACGGAAGGCATGAAGGACTGGCCGCCGAAGCCAGGCACTACGGACATGACCAGCAGCAGGTCTATTTCCGCCAGGTAAGGTTCTACGGCTTCAAAGGGTGTGGCCGGGTTGAGAGCCAGGCCGTTTTTTACTCCGGCTTCCCGGATTCGCCCGAGTGTGTTGCGAATGTAGTAGGAGTCTCCCAGTTCCACGTGAAAGCAGATGAGGTTCACACCTGCCCTGACGAAGCGGTCAAAGTAGTGGTCCGGCCGTTCTATCATCAGGTGGGCATCCAGAAAGCGGTCCGGCCCCACCGCTTTTCTGACGGCGGCGCAGATTTCCGGGCCAAAGGAGATGTTGTCCACAAAGTGGCCGTCCATGATGTCCAGATGCAGCCAGTCGGCGGAAGGTTTTCACCTTGGCGGAAGCCAGGGCCTGTTTTTCCAGTTCTTCCCGGGAGATGTCCTTGGGCACTTCCAGTTTGTCCCTCAGCTTGCCGTTCACCTGGATGACCATGGGAACGGTATTTTCCTCCAGCAGGGCTTCCTCCCATTCAGGCCAGATTTTCTGGCAAAGCTGCGTCTGGGCCAGAGCCGGGAAGGTTGTTTGCAGGCGGCTGTGTATTTCTTCCGTAAGGTGGGGGGGCAAAGGGATTCAGCAGGGTCAGGAAAGCATCATAGTCCTGAACGTCCACCACATCCGCGGAGGTCATGGCATTGGTGCATTCCATCATTTTCGCGATGGCGGTGTTGAAGGACATGCCATTGATGTCCTCCGTCACTTTTTTAATGGTTTTGTGCAATTCCTTGCGTACGGCAAGCACCCCGGCTTCCGGAGCGTTCTCCACCAGTTTGGAGTTGATTTCCCATTCTCCTTCCTGATTTTCCCGGAAGGCCACGCGCCAGACGCGGGCCAGGAAGCGGAATGCCTTCCACACCTTTGGTTGCCCAGGGTTTCACGTCCTTGAGAGGGCCCATGAACATTTCATATAACCGCAGGGAGTCCGCGCCATATTCGCGGACGATGTCGTCCGGATTGACGACGTTGCCGCGGGATTTGGACATTTTTCTGGCCGTCTTCCCCCAGGATGAGCCCCCTGGTTGACGAGTTTCTGGAAGGGTTCATTGGTGCTGAGGTAGCCTAGGTCAAAAGAGTACCTTGTGCCAGAAGCGGGCATAGAGAAGGTGGAGCACGGCGTGTTCCGTGCCGCCCACGTACAGGTCCACGCCTCCGGGGGAGCCGGCGGAGCCCATCCAGTATTGTTCCGCTTCCCGGCTGACGAAGCGTTCCGTGTTGGCCGGATCCAGGTAACGCAGGTAGTACCAGCAGGAGCCAGCCCATTGGGGCATGGTGTTTGTTTCCCGGTGGGCTGTGGGCGTGTAGGCTATCCATTCCGCAGCCTTGACCAGCGGGCCGCGGGGGTCTCCCGTGGGGGCGAAGTCGTCTAGATCCGGCTGGAGTACGGGGAGTTCGCTTTCCGGCAGGGCGCGGTGGCGACCGTTTTCCCATACGATGGGGAATGGTTCCCCCCAGTAACGCTGGCGGGAGAAGAGCCAGTCGCGCAGCTTGTAGTTTACTTTGCGGCGTCCCTTGCCGTTTTCTTCCAGCCAGAGGATCATTTTTCCTTGGCTTCCGGAGTAGGCAGCCCGGTCAGGAAGCCGGAGTTCACGCTGGAACCTTCATAACCGCAGAAGCCGCGCCAGTCCGTGTCTTCACTGGGCGGCTGAACTACCTGGAGTATGGGCAGGCCGAAGACCTGGGCAAAGGCGAAGTCGCGTTCGTCATGGGCGGGGACGGCCATGATGGCTCCGGTTCCGTAACCCATCAGCACATAGTCCGCGATCCAGACGGGAATTTGTTTTCCATTGACCGGATTGACGGCATAGGCTCCGGTGAAGACCCCTGTTTTTTTTCCTTTGAGAGGTCCGTGCGTTCCAGGTCGCTTTTGGAGGCGCACTGGGCGCGGTATTGTTCCACCGCATGTTTCTGTTCCGGCGTGGTGACGGTATCTACCCGAGGGTGCTCCGGGGAAAGAACCATGTAGGTGGCTCCAAAGAGGGTGTCCGGCCTGGTGGTGTAAACAGTGATCGTTTCTCCGTCCAGGGTGAAGTCCACTTCCGCACCTTCCGATTTGCCTATCCAGTTGCGCTGAAGCAGTTTAATGGATTCCGGCCAGTCCAGGGGCTCCAGCTCGTCAATGAGGCGTTCCGCGTAGTCCGTGATGCGCAGCATCCACTGGCGCAGGGGGGCGGCGTTCCACGCGGTGTCCCTTGGATTTCCATTCCTCCACTTCCTCCTGCCGTCTGCGGAGCATTGTTCCTGTTTGCCGGGGCATCCGCTCTGGGCAATGGTTCCAACCCTG
>VOFF01000129.1_pt1 | contig 70001 bp, 66 predicted proteins | sample 5384061 | NCBI WGS metagenome assembly VOFF01 (sample SAMN12384725, study PRJNA508395) | human gut metagenome | isolation source: healthy gut E | host: Homo sapiens | reverse complement strand
ACAAGGACCCTGAACAGCGCGGCGACATTCTCGGTTATCAGCAGCGTTTTTACGGCTCTGCCTATCCGCGGCAAGTACACGGCCGCTCTCTACCCGAAAAAGCCGAGGCATCCGTCAACAGCACGGATTCCGGCAGCGAGGAGGAAACCGGTAAATAACAGACGATGAAAAGCATGCGAGAATTTTTCCTAAGCCTGGGGCTGGCCGCGCTGGCCTACTTTTCCCCGCTGTACGAAATGTTCGTCGTATTGATGCTTTTCGTTGCGGCCGATTTGGTAACGGGGATTCTTGCGTCGAAAAGACGCAACATCCCCCGCACCTCGCGGCGGCTGCGCAAGAGCGCCGCCAAACTTGTGAATTACATCCTCGCACTGGTGCTGGCATACGCTGCCGAACGGGCTTTCGACGTGGAATGGTTCGTGGCTCATCGCGCTATTGGAGCGTTCATTTGCGCGGTCGAAATGCTCTCCATACTCGAAAACATGGCCGTCATCACGGCTCACCCCGTGTTTCTGGCCATTGTAAAATGGTTTCGCGGAAAAGCCGCGGCGAAAGACGATTTAGTAAGGGAAATTATCAATGAGAAAAATGATTTGCCGGATGGCGGCGCTCCTGGTGCTGCTCGTGACGCTGGCCGGATGCGCGGCGAGGCCGCGGATGACGGTATCGAACGAAAAACGGACAACCGACAGCGTAGTCATTCACTCGTCTCCCGCCCCCAAAGTAAGCATCGAGGATAACGTATTGACTGCTACAGCATCCATCGACAGCATGGAAATATATCTGACCCTGAAAGAACGTTACCGTCAGGATTTGAAAGCCGAAAAAGAAGTGATTATCAAGACAGTAGAGGTGAATCGCCTGAATTTGGTGGCAAACGCTTTGGATGCGTTTGGGGCAGGTGCTGACCGCCGCCGCGGTGGCGAGGGCGGGCGACAGTGCGGAACTCATCTGCTGCGTGGTTGCCCGGCGCGACCACTGAATGTGCGACAGTGCGGCGGATTCTCCGCTTCGCAAACTAATCGACGCCTCCGGCGGCGTGTCCTGACGGGGGGTGAACAAAATTCCGCCCACGGAATATGAAGCGGACACAACGCAGGGCATCGACAAGGACGCCATCACGGCGGCGGAAAAGGCGCAGGCCGTTATCGAAAGCTATGCGGCCGGGAAAGTGAACCCCTTCCGGTTGCGCCGGCCCCGGCTTTCGACGCCGAGGTGGACAGCCTGTTCAAACCGCGTGAATCCTCCACGAACGCGCAGTATGTTACGTGTTGGCATCGACGACGCGGTGAAACATACGGCGGCCATCGGCCGCGTGCTCGGCCGGGCGGCCTCGCTTTCGGTGCATCAGTCCATCGGCCGTGTTCGCTCCGGTTCCATCGGCACAGACATGTATCTGACCGACGGGCAGAGCTACATCGACACCAGACGGGCTGGCCGACAGCCTGCACGATGCCGGATATATTATCCCCGTCGCGTATCCGCGCAAGAACGGGGCTTATCTGAACAGCGACCCGGCGGCCGCGCCCGTGACGGACGACTATGCGCAGCTGCGCTACGGCCGCACGGTTGACAAAGCGCGGATAATCGTGTACGACACGCTCATCGACGAGATACTCGACGACGTGGACACGGACAGCGACGGCGACTTGTCGGCCGGCCAGCGGACGAGCTACGAAGGGATGATAAAAAATGCCGTACTCGCTGGAGTTTACCAATCCGGCAATCAAATCGGAATAGCCATGAGAACGGTTATCAATCAGAAAGAGTATGCTTACGGCGACATCAGAGTGTACGTTTTCGGCCAGTTCGTTGCCGGTCTGCGGGGTATCGAGTACAAGCCGACGAAAAACAAGGGATTACGTCCGCGGGGCGGGATACAACCCGCGGGGTATCCAGCACGGCGAACGCAGCTACGAAGGGACGCTCACCATTTTGCAGAGCGAGCTCGATGCATTGAACCGCACGGCCCGCCAGCGCGGATACGAGGACATTCTCGACGTGGACTTCGACATCGTAGTCACTTACGGCGAGCAGAACGGCGTGGTAGTGACGGACAAGATTCATAACGCCTCGATAAAAAGAGCTGCCGAAGGCATGAAAGCGGGCGACCTGTACAGCGAGCACGCCCTGCCGTTCATCGCCCTGGGCGTCGACTTTGACGTATAACCGGCGGGGTCTTTCGACCCCGCTCTTTAAACGTCCTTTCAAAAGTTCCAAAACCCTGTTTTTAGGCAACAAATACAAGGAAAATATTCCCAAAAACGGCAACATACACATAAACAATATTCTACATCAATGGCAGAGAAAAGACAGCCGCCCCGCGGCGGCAAAATCACCCCCAAAATCATCGAGGACTGGAAAAAGCAGTACGGCGACGTGTTCTGTGTAGAGGCCGAAGGCCGGAAAGGTTATTTGCGCCGCCCCGACCGCCGAATTATCGCCTCGGCAAACGTCCTCGGCGGTGTGGACGGGCTGAAAATCAAAGAAATACTTCTCCGAAACTGCTGGCTCGGCGGCGACAGTGCGCTTCTTGACGAGGACCGCTATTTCTTGGGCATACTCCCCCCACGCTGACGCAATCATCGAAATCGTCGAGAGCGACTTAAAAAAGGTATAGAGGGGTCGGGCCTGGAGAACCGTCCCGGCTGGCTGCACGCGGGAAGCGCGCTCATCCGCTCGGTTCTCCATCTCGACCCCGATACGCTCTGCGATGCGGAGTGGTGCTTTCAGGTAAAAATGGCCGTGTGGGCGGAGGGCCGCATAGCTGAAAGGATAGGTAAAATGTTGGCTGGCTAAACGATGGCAAACAACGTCGAGTACATATTGAGCGTCACCGACCGGGCAAGTTCTGCGCTTACGAGGATTAGCGGAACGTCGGACCGGACGGTCGCCACGCTCGCGGCTGACGGCGCAGAACAGGGCGCTGCAGGGCTCTGCGCGAGACCTCGGGGCTCCTGTCCGTGCTGCGTCAGCGGCTCGACCTGCTGCGGGCCGAGAAAGAAATCATCGACCCGCGCAATATCAGTCAGATTCGCCAGTACAACAAGGAGATAGACAGTCTGACGCGGCAAATCGACCGGCTCGACAATGCTGGCCGCGGCGGGAAAATGAAACGTTTTTTCGCCGACCTTACCGGCGGTTTCGGCAGTTTCGTCAATCCGGCTACGGTTGCGGCGGCGGGTCTCGGCCTCGGCGTAAAAAACGCCATGAGCATAGACGAGGGGATGGCGAAGGTAAACATCACCGCCCAGCTGGACGAGGAGAGCCTGAAGAAAGCGACCGAGCGGGTAAAGGAGATTACGGCACGCAACAAGGCCGACCTTGCCGCCGCGCCGGCCGCCCTGGAACGGATAATCTCCCAGACGGGCGACCTCGACCTGTCTCTGTCTATTCTCGACGCCACGCAGCGGGTGCGAAATCGCAATTTGCCGACATGGGCGTCGTTTCTGCCGCCCTCGCCCAGACGCTCCCATTGTCGGCAAGGAGAAGACGACCGCTCAGGAAGTGCTCGACGTATTCGTCGAGGCAAAAGCGCGTCGGTGCGGGCGAGTTCGAGGATTTTGCACGTTACATGCCGAACCTTATCGCCGGGGCCGACGCCCTCGGATACAGCTACAAGGGAGGTTGCGGGCGTATTCGCGTACATGACCGGAAAGGGACAGAGTGCGGAGCGGGCTGCGACGCTCATGTCCAACATGTATTCGATTTTCGGCCGCGGCGAAGTGGTCGAAAAGATGGCTAAGGCAGGCATCGACGTTTACGACAAGAACGGCAGCATTCGTTCGTCGCTCGATATATTCAAGCAGATACAGGCTGTTACCGGTTCCATGACCGACCAGCAGAAGAGCAATTTTATAGAATCGCTCGGCATCGTCGATAAGGAGGCGAAAAGCGCCTTTATGGTAATGGCCTCGGACATCGACAAATTGGGTATGTCTCTTCGCGAAGTGGCCGATTCGGCCGGGGCGACCTACCGGGCGCTGGAGCTCTCGGCCAATTCCGTACAGCGTGCGCAAGAGTTATGGAATTCGCTGAAAACACAGCTTGCGGAAGTAGGACAGGCAGCCCCTGCCAATCGTAGAGGTCGGGATAACCGTTCTGGGGAAAGCGCTCGTCGTCACGGGCAGCATCATTTCCGCCGTAGGCGGTGTGTTGGGCTGGTTCATCGACGGCATCCGGGAAGGCGACCCCGTCGTCATCGGGCTGACGACCTCCCTCGGAGCCCTCGGCCTCGCCCTCTCGGCTCACAAAATAAAAGTGCTCGCCGTAACGGTCGTTCACAACATCGCGGCCGCCGGTACGCGAGTTTTTGGCCGGGGCCGTCCGGCTGCTTAACGCGGCTTTCGTCACCTCGCCCGTCGGCTGGCTGATTCTCGGCATCGGCACGCTGGCCGGCGTCATTTACAGTTTGACGGGAAAAAACGGACAAGGCCACCGCCTCATTCGCCGCCTTCAACACGGAACTCGCCAAATCGAAAGACGCTACTCAGGCAGACTTCGACGCAGCGATGAAGGCGGCGGAAGGGAGCGACGAACGGGCCGCGGCCATCGCCCGTATCAATACGCAGTACGGTACTTATATTCCGTCCCTGCTTACCGAAACGGCCACGAACGACGACCTGCGCGACGCGCTCGACCGCGTAAACAATGAACTCGAACGGAAGCTACTCAACAAGTTTCGCGACCAGGCCATGACCGACGTCGTGGCCGACCTGGAAAAGACGCGCACGAAAGTTCTCGAAAGACTGCTGAAACGGGTGGACGACGGCCAGAAGCAGCAGTTCGCCGGCGACTTCAACCGGATGTTCGACAAGATGAAGGCTGGCGAGGATTGGCAGGCGGACGAAGAGGCAATCCGCGACAAATACGGCATAGGCGATTTATGGGACGAAATAGCCCGCGGCGCGACAGCATGGATATACCGAGGCGTTACGGGAAATATTAAACAGCTCTCCCGTGCGGTCGGCGATTACAACGAGGGCCTCGGCCGTATCGACTTGCTTTACGGGGCACCGGTTCCGGCCCCGACGACCACGCCCGCCCCCGACGGCCCCGTTCCCGACGGCCGCGGCGGCCGGCCCTTACAGCAATTGTCGGCCGCGCTCGGAGGCGGTACGGGCCGTTCCTCCTCCGCCGGGGTATTCGACCTGGACAGTGTGGCGGTAAACGAGAAAGGGACGGCGGCATACTCGGCCATTACCTCCAAACTCGGCCGCGTAAAGCTGGCCGGGCTGACTGCCGCGGCCTCCCTCGGTCTGGCCGCCGCGTCGCCCGCCGCAACGCAGGCTGCAGCCCTACCGGGCGGCGAAGAAACGACGGCCGTCGATACGCGCGACTACGACGAGGGCCGTCCGCGTATTACGGCTGACAAGTTCTGCGACCAAATCGTCATCAACATCGCCTCGGCAGACGGCCAGGGACTGGACGAGATACGCGAAAAGATTATGGACGTTCTAATGGAAGTGACCGATGGACAGGCGTAACGATTATTCGGGGATGCGGCACCGTTTCGATGTGGCCGGTCTGCTGCTGGAAATAGCCAACAAGCGAGGCAAAATTTATCCGGGCATGCTCGCCGCGGGCAGCGTCCCCGCTCCGCGGCAGGCGGAGACATACGAGGGAATGGCGGAGGCCCCGGCGCTGCGGACGGAGATGACCGCGGGCGGCACGCCAATCCGCCGGCAGGACGCGACGACGGGCCGATGGTACTTTTTTATGCCCGTCAGCGTGGAATGTTCACTCGGCAACATAGAATTGCCGTGCGCGGCCATCAGCATATCGGGCGAGAAACGTATCGTGCAGACGGCTCTTACCGGTCGCCGGGGCACGGTCAACGAGCTTGTAAATGTGGATAGTTACAAAGTTTCCATTACTGCCGCACTTATCGGCGAGGACGGCAATTATCCGGAGCAGGCCGTGCAACAGATGCGGGAGATGTGGGAATTGAACGAGGCCGTCATGCTCATTTCCGCCCTTACCGACTTGGTAGTGGGCCGGGATGATAAATTCGTTTTCGACAAAATCGAGTTTCCGACGATGGGAGGAACGGAACACGTTCAAATAGTGAAGTTTACGGCGCATACGGACGCGGCCGTCGAATTGATAATCGAGTAATCATGTACGTGCTGACATGTGACATACGAATCGGTGGCAAACGCTTTTCGGCGGTCCATGGCGTGACCGTCAAGCGCTCGGTGTACGCTCTCGGCGCGACAGCTACTATCAAAGTGCCCGTCACGGCCGTGCTGCGGCAGGCCGACCTGCCGGCCACGCGCGTGGAGACGGCGCAGGCCGTTGCCGTCGGCGACCGGGTGGAGATACGTCTCGGTTATGACGGGCGCAACAGATTGGAATTTAGAGGATATGTAAAAGCGCTCAATCTTCGCACGCCGCTGGAAATTGTCTGCTAGGACGAGTTTTGGCAGTGTCGCCGCCGCAACATCACCGCCAGCGGCACGACGACCCTCGCCGCACTGCTCAAAAAGTGCGGTCTTGAGGTCGGATATGCCGAAACGCTGACCCTGCAAAATTACGCGGTTCCGGACAAGTCCGTATCCTCCGTGCTGGCCGACCTTACGAAACGTTACGGCCTGGCCGTGTTTTTCGACCTGGACGGAAAGGTCTATGCTTGCCGGCCGGAAAAGGTCGTGGGAGACAGCGTGAAATACGAGCTGCGCGGCAACGTCATCAATGATGATAAATTGCAGTATTTGAACAGGAAAGACGTTAAAATACAAATCAAGGCGATTTGCTACAAAAAGGACGGCACGCGCGTCGAGGCGAAAAAGGGTACGGAAGGGGGCTCGGCGCGGACGCTCTACTTCTATGACGTACAGGACATGCAGGAGCTGGCGACACTGGCGCAGAACGAGCTGGAGCGCGAAACCGCGGACGGATACGACGGCAGCATCACGACGTTTCTCGAACCGTATGCAGCCCCAGGTATGGTGGCCGAACTGACCGACCCTGTATATGCGGAACGGTCGGGTAAGTATTACATATCCACCGTTACCGTCGATTTCGGTTCCGGAGGGGGACGGCGGACGGTCGAAATAGGAACGGCAATATGAGCGGCGAGGCGGATATCATCGAACTGCGCCGGAGGCTGTCCGGCAGAGGCAGAGCCCCCGGCGGGGAGACCTTCCCGGCCACGGTGCGCGGAGTGGACGGCGACCGCCGCACGTGTACGGTCGAGGCCGAGGACGTGACATACGACGACGTGCTACTGTATGCCGTGGCCGATGCGGGGCGTAGGGGGATTCTGTTTTCTGCCGGCCGTCGGAAGCATCGTTCTCGTTTCCCGCCTCGGTGGCAGCAACGAGCTTTACGTGGCTATGTTCTCGGAAGTGGACGAAGTGCGGCTCTCCGTGGGAGAGAGCTCTTTCTCCATGACGGCGGAAGGTTTCGCCGCGGGCCGCGGCGGCAGCGGCCTGCGCTCCACCCTGGAACAGCTCATCGACGCGATATGCGCGCTCACGGTGACGACCGGGACGGGGCCTTCCGGACCGCCGATAAACGCGGCGGATTTCATGCAAATTAAAGAGGACTTGAAGAATTATTTAACGGCATAAAAATGACACTTGTAAAGGCGACGATAAAAGCCTCGGTAAAGACGGCTTTCACCGAAGTGATGAATCAGGAGGACGACCGGGCCGGGGCGCTCGACAAAGTGGCCGACGCTTTGGCCGACGCGGTGATAGCCGCTATAAAATCGGCTACGATAACCTACACGGCCGGTCTCGTGGCGCCCCGTCGGGCGGCCCCCGTAACCGGGACATTCGGATGTACAATAGAATAGGATAGCCATGCGGGATATTTTACAGACAGCGGATGGCGATATAGACTTCACGGGCGACGACCTTGTTCTGGCCCCGACCGAGCGGGCGACCGGCCAGCACAAGCGGGACATTCTGCTCGCCGCTCCGGGTGACTTCAAGGAGGCGCCGACGCTCGGCGTGGCCGCCGTTGAGTACATCCAGGACGACGCGGAACTCTTTCTGCGAAACGTCCGCAAGCAGATGCAGGAGGACGGCATGGACATCACCCGCGTAGCCTTCAACGGTACGGGGGAATTGATAATAGAGGGGGGATACGGCGATGAAAACGATTAAGACGGTAGCCAATCAGACGCTGCTCGACGTGGCTGTCAAATATTACGGTACGGCGGAGGCGGCAGGCCAGCTTCTGGCGCTCAACCCCGACCTCGTGAACGACCCGGAGGCGCTCGTATCTCTGGGTATCGACTATCTCGCCGACAACGGCTGCTACCTGGACGTAGCGCTCGCGCCGGGCCAGACGGTCACGGTAGACACGGACAGCGACATGTGTCGGCAGACAGTGGTAAAGGAATTGAACGACAAAGAAATAAACACATTCGATGGCACGGACGATTAAGGATATACAGCAGGGGATGATTGACGGTCTGACGGCCGACCGCCCCGGCCTTTCCTCCTCCTCTGCGGCGGAGTGTCGGTTATGGACGTGGGTGGTGGCTACGGCTATACATCTGTTCGAGGTCGTGCTCGACCTGTTCCGCGCGGAAGTGGACGAGGCGGCCGACAAAATCGCCCCGGGTACCGTAAGATGGTATGTCGAGCAGTGCCGGCGTTTTCAGAACGGCCACGAACTGCTTTTCGATGAGCAGACGGCGCAGCTCTATTACGCGGAGGACGATGCGGAGGCTCGTATTATCGGCGTAGTGGCCGTAACGGAAAGTGCCGGACTTCTTAGTATCAAGGTCGCCAAACTCGATAATCAGAACCGTATCGTCCCCCTGACTACTGACGAGCTGCACAATTTTTCGGGCTACGTGGAAAGCATCAAATTCGCCGGAACCCAAACGGAAACCGTATCGACGACTGCCGACAAAGTGCGCTACGATATGCAAGTTTTTACGACCCGGCCGTCCCGGCTACGACCGTGCGCGAGCGGGTAACGGAGGCCCTGGACGCTTTTCGCACGGGGCAGGACTTCAATTCGATACTTTACCGGCAAAAGCTCGTGGCGGCCGTGATGACCGCGGAGGGCGTGGTAACGGTTGATTTGAAAAAAAAACTGGAACGCAAGGGCACGAGCATGGAGGAATTTGCCGAGGTAGGCGTCGCCGACGAACTGGAAGCAGGGTATTTCGATTACGATGATGGCAGCGCGCTCTCCTTCGTGTCCGCCAAACAGGTAGAATTATGAGAACGTTTCGTATAGATTATCGTAACCTGGTACGGCAGCTGCTTCCTGCGCACAAGCGGCAGCCCGTGCGGCTGTGGTGGCTGCGACGCTTGACGGCCCCGTTGGCCGGGCTCTTTGCGGATTTCGAGACGTGGCGGGACGACACGCGCATATTGATGAACGTGACCTTTCAAGTACGTATATTCGAGGGCTATCTGCGCAAGAAGTACGGCCAGCCTGTTGCGATTCGTGTTGAAACCTACGAGGACGGCGGACTGCGGATATGTCTCGAAGAGGAAGGGGATACGCAGCGTCTCGACCTTGCGCTGGAGGCGGAAGGAACTCCGACGGCCGAAGTCCCGCTGGAGGGGGAACTGCGCGAACAGTTCGGCGACGTCGATGTTGTTATCTACATGCCGCAGGGCGTGGATATCGAACAGGTCGTAGCCGATGTAGAACGCTTCAAACAGGCGCTCGTTAAATATAAAATCATTCAGAAATAGACAAATATGAAAAGACAGGTACAGCAGGCCGGCGTGCGGAAATATTTCGGCGACGACCTTGTCGGATTACAGGCGGAACCCTTCGCGGCCATCGACGCTTTTTTCGCCGAGCACGGCCCCTGCATCATTCAGGGATGCGAGGTTACGTCAAATTCGGCCGGCGGTTACGACGTGGCCGCCGGCATGGTCGCACTCGACGCCGAGGATACGGCGGAGGTGCGCCGTGTTATGGTGATGCCTTTCGCCGGTGCGGCGGGCGTTTCAATGCCCCTCTACCTATCCGCCCAGCGGCAGGCGATTTCCCGTGTCTACGGCGACGGGAAGAGCAAGCCTATTGCCTACGATTACAAGGCCGTGGCTTCGGCCGTGAAACCGGCTGAAGGCACGGCTTATCTCGAAATAACCGCAGCCGGCGGCCTCCGGTTCGTAGATGTCATGCAGGATGCCGCGCACCGTTTCATAACCGACGCCGAACGCACGAAGTAACGCGGCGCAGGACAATGCTGAAAGCCACGCCGACAACGCCGCCGCTGAAGCCGAGGAAACCGCCGTGCGCGACGCTGTATTGCGCACGCGTCTGACCGGCGCGAGGCTCGACAAAGGCTATTTCAAAAATACCGATGAATCGCTGCTGTTTACCGGGGACCGTACAATACGTATCGTATTCGTTACCGGCGATGACGTGACTACGCGGCAGGCAGTTTTTCGGGACGGATACAACAATCAGCATAACACGGTCAGCGTTGCGGAGAATTGGATAACCGGTCGGGTCGGCGGAACTTCCTATCAGACCGCCGCACAGGCCAACACCCTCTACGAGGTCGTACTGGTGAAAACGGCGGATGGCTGCAAAGCAGTCATTAACAATGTCGTCCAGAACAAGGCCCTCGCCGGCGATGCGGCGGAGGCGCGATTTATCGAGGTCGGAAATAGCGAAAATGTGCCCTTTTTTCGGTCGCATAATTTCCGTTCGCATATTCAATTTTGCCTTTTCCGATACCGATATCGCCTCCTCGTGGAACGACGGCCATCCTGAGCTGTGGTGTGTGCCGGATGAGTGGCGGAGGGTCCGCCAGCTCGGCTGGCCGACTGCAACATATAAACCGGAAGCGGAGACATGGGCAAGAAATACCGGGAATGCCATTCGCACGGACAATGTGGCCGCCGCCAACGGATTTTCCGGTAATTTTCAGCGTTTCGAGATACCGGAGGGAGGAACGTCGATTTCCATCTACAATGGTTTTCAACGGTATGACGGCAAAACGCGACGTGAGCGGCAGCGTGTCCGGTTTGAATACCGTTCCAGCGGTTCCATCTCCGCGCGTACCTTCGGAAGTTTCGCGGCCAATACCGGCGATGCCGCGGTAGCCGAAATAATCGGCGAGACGGCTAATTACATGGTTATCGAAATGAGCGGACAGCCGGGCGATTTCATAGAAATACGCACCCTGGCAATCGACGCCGTCGGATGTCTGCTCGACCTCACCCCGGCCGGGCTGACGCCGACCGTCTGGTACGACACCTCCGGCCAGGAAAACGACGTGTCTTATTTCCTGAACGGCAACAAGGCGGGCGAGGTAGAACTCTCCTACGATACGACGGGATTTCCGGACACGACGGCCGCAGACCGAGAGGCAGTGCTCGCGTATGCAAATCGTTACGACGCCGACCGCGAAGATGTACTCGTTTGCATGGCCGATGCCAATGCCGGGCAGGCACTCGCCGACCATGCGGCCGATGCGGTGAAGCACATCACCGCCTCGGAGCGCTCTACTTGGAATGCAAAGGAAACTACTGACGGCGCGCAAGAAAAAGCCGACGCGGCCGAAAATACGGCCGTGCGCGATGCGGTGCTGCGCGGTCGGACGACCGGTGCAGTCATGGGGAAAGGGCTGTTCAAATCTTCGGCCGCGGCCCTGACTACGGAAGTGGCCGGGCAGCCGCATACGACCGTCGTTGTTTTCGTCACGCCTGCTACTGCTTCGTCCGGAAACCTTTCCGTATATAACGAGGGCACAGGCGGAAATATCGGTTATGGTTGTCACATATTTCACACGGGCAGCAATGTTGTCGTATCCGTGCGCGGTCTGCAAATTGCCGCCAAAACTGTTCCGCTCGGCACGCTGTGCTGCGTCGCGGTCTCCTACGACGGCGATACGCGGTGCATCGCCGCCATCAACGGCACGGTGACGGTAAAGGAGGCTCCGGCATACGTCTATCCGCACGAACCGCAGCGGTTTATTTTGGGCGGCACCGAAGCGGCGGCCGATGCCGGAACACTCCCGGTGTACGTCTCGTCGCCGCCCACCGCTTCAATTTCGCTCTGACAGCCGAAGAATTGACGACGATATGGAACGGCGGGCATCCGGAACTGTGGGTCGTCCCGGCCGTCGTGCGAAATATCGAGCCCTCGCAATGGCCCTCGGGCAGCTTCACCGCGTCCGCCGGCACGTGGATGCAAAACAACAGCGCGACGAGCATTACCCGGAACGTGTCCGCGGCCAACGGCTTTTCCGGGACGTTTTTGCGGGCGACAAACAACATCCCCGGCAATCTAAGCATATACAATGCCTGGCGTTTGGACAACAAGCAGGCCGACATGAAATACATGCAGCTCATCGAGTTCGAGTACCGCAGCGACGGCGCAGTCAAAGCGACACACGGCGGTGCGGTATTGGCGACCTTTCCGGCCAACACCGGAAATGCTGTAACGGCAAGCTACATAGCCCCGGCCGGACAGTACACCAGCCTGTCAATGGCTGGCAGTGAAGGCACATACATCGAAATCCGCACCCTGCGTATCGTGACGCTCGGCTGTTTGCTTGACCTTACCCCCGCGGGACTTACCCCGACCGTATGGTACGACGCTTCCGGGCAGGAAAATGACGTGTCTTATGTGGCGGCGGGAAGCAATTCGGCGGAGGCGGAACTGTCCGATTCCGCCGACGGTTATCCGGCTACGACGGTAGACGACCGGGATGCTCTGCTGACATACGCTGCCAGATATACGGAAGTGCGCGAGGAACTTCTGCTGCGGCTCTCCGCCGATGAAGCGGCCCGCAGGGACGAGACTGTGAAAGCCTATGCCGACGAGGTGGGGAATACGGCTCTCGACGCTGCGACGGCTTATGCCGACGAAAAACTGACCGAAAAGCAGGGGAAAATTGCAAACATCGCCATCTCGGATTTCGATACGTTCAATCCGTCGAATACCGCTGAAACAAAGACCCTTGCATACGGTGAATTTGTGTGCTTCACGAGCTATGACGCTATCGGGCGGCCCGATGCCGGAACCTCAACGTATGCGCGAATATGTACAGGACGCATTACCCGCTTATACGGTCAATATTATCGTCTGGAAGCCCTGACAGGCGGCGGAAGCCGCGCCATACCGCAGACATACACACGTCTGTACATCAACGGCGAAGCACAGGACTGGCAGGCTGGCACGGAGACCTTTTCCTACGGAACCGACGGATGCGTAACGTTACCGTCCGGACTGCTCATCCAGTGGGGACGGTATTCTCCGGCAACCGGTTCAAGCGCTCTGCCTATTAGCATAACCTTTCCCAAAAAATTCAAGACCACGCCGTTACATGTGACACTGACACGTATAGACAGAACGGCGGCGCAGGAAGTTTGGAGTTTGACATTACGTACATACACGACCACCGGGATAACTGTTATGCCCAATAAATTGACGGCAAGCGGTGCAGTGGAGGCGACCGGATGTATGTTTTTTTCTGGATGGCTCTCGGCCAGGCTGAATGATGTTTTACCTTTTAATATATACAATATGAAAACAGACAAATTATTACATGTACTTTGCGGATACATTATCGCACTGACCGTCGGAATCTGGCTGCCTTGGCTCGGCGCTCTCGTCGGCGTTGCGGCCGCATTCGGCAAAGAGTTCTTATGGGATAGGCTGCTGAAGCGCGGTACGTTCGAATGGGCCGATATCAACGCTACACTCGTCGGCGTGCTAACAGGATTCAGCATTGCCTTCCTACGTGCGAGTATCGCGTAAATAACTCACTTACCCCATGAGGGGTATGGAAAAGCAAACAATACCCCAATTTATCACAAATAAAAATAGAGGGTCGGTTTTTTCCAAATTTAAAGGGCGTCTAATTTCAGTTTAGACGCCCTTTTTCACCGCCGATTTTTGTCGTTTTTCAAGGGAAAACCTTGAAATATCCCGAAAAATCGTTGTAGTTTTGGAATGGCGGATTATAGCGTTCCCGCTGATACCGCTCGATGGCCTTCCTCATATTGGCATCGTTCAACTTTCGGGAAAATTCGATGTTGATTCTCGTACCGCGGTCGATTTTCCCTTCGCGCAACAATTCGTTTATCAAGGCACGCAGTCGGAAAAGCGCACGCATGGCCATCGGATTCCGGACGGCCGCAGTACGCGGCGACCCCAGCCGCAGGATGCCGTTCGCATCGGGCTTTGCCTGCGGATAGGCTTCAATCATCGACGGATGATAAAGACGGTCCAACCGCTCCTCTTCCACACCCCAGTAAAGCCGCAGATAGTCGCGGATGCGTTCCTCCTTCCGTGTTTTCTCTCCGTCGCCCAAATCATCCATCTGGGCGGAAATCCCTTTGCTCCACTTCGCGGCGCCTGGCCGGGTCGGCATACACCTCCGCCGGAAGCACCTTTCCGAGGTTGGCAAAGAATACCGCCTCGTCGTAGCGGTATCCGCGCCGCAGGTAGGGAAGTATCTTGTTGATAACGTTCAGGCTCAGCGACGCATACCCCTGCGGCAGACGGAAGGCCGCGAGGGTCTTCGCATCGTCGGCCGAAATTTGCAGTTTCTCTTGCAGCCACTGCCGCAGCCGCTCTTCGTGCTCGAAGGCGAAAAGCGCATGCCATACGTCGTCGATTATCCGCTCCTCGCTCTTCCCTGCACCGAGCGTATAGAGCCTGCACAGCTCCCGCCGCCATTCGTTGCCGAAGACCGCCTCCAGCAGTGCCGACATAGGGCATCCGTAACGGTCGCTCCCCGCGCGAAATTGAACCTCCAGGCCGCCTCCGTCCGGGCGCCCTTACAGGCATAATTGGTCCTGCCCGCGATCTTTTTTGGCAATGTCTTAGACATCGAAATGCGGTTTGCTCTTGCGCAGGAACAGCGGCCGGACGGCCTCCAGCTCATGCTGCGAAAGCGGACGAGACTCCGCATCGCCGGGACCCGTAACCCGTACATTATTGAGGAACTGCAACATCCGGAACTCCTCGAACCGCGGATGCGACACCGGACAGCGACTCTTTTTCTTCTCGAACCGGCACCTGCCGACCTGTCCTTTCTGCGACTTGAGGGGACGCTGGTAGAAAATGGCGCGCTCCAGCGCCTGCTGCAACTCCTCCCCGAGCCGCTTCTTCCGACAGATGGCACGAAACTCGGCCAAATAGTGCTCGTTGCGGGCCGTATAATGTTTGCTGCGAATTTTCTCTTTCCGCTGATAGAGCCGATAAAAGTATTCGCCCAGCCAGGTATACCCGGCAGCTTCCATGTCGGCCGACAGCGCTTTGATGTCCGTCTTGACCGTACCGTCCTCCGTCTCGTTTCCGGCATCCTTCCGGTTGCTCAGAAAGCCGCGCCGCTGGCACAGATGATACAGCGCCCTGCCCAGCGCATGCCGGTCTTCGCGGCGGGTCAAATCGAGCTCTTCGGTCAGCGCCCGGAACCGGTCGCGATAAGGATTCTTGTCCGCAGCATCGTCGGTACGCTGCCAGCGGATGAATTCGTCGGTCACCGGATAAACGCCCTGTTTCCGCCACGCATCCAACTGCTCCTGCGAAAGAGGCGGACAAAAGTCATGCTGCACCAGAACCCGCAGCAACGCGATTTTGCGCAGCCGGCGCCGGAAGTAATGCCGGCGTAGAGCACGGGCATCGGTCCGGTCCTGTACGGCAGGCCGCTCGCCGCTCTTTCCGTGCGCGACACCCTCCTGAAAAATATCCACTCCCCGGTCGAGCAACACGCACCCCTCCTCGGTCATCTCCACGAGCGCCCAACCGAGCGAGTTGGTGCCCATATCTATTCCCAGTCTTTTTTCCATAAAGATTCCGTTTCCGGTAAAAGTAAAAAAATTTTGGTATTTCCGCCTTATTTACTTATATTTGCAATGTAAGAATTTCTACATCTTACCACAATAAGGCTATATGCCGAAGGTCTCAGGCCTGGTCTCCGCGTACTCCGTGGAGATTTTTTTATACATTCCGTTCATAGACAGGGCGGGAACGCGACATCCCGACCGGCTCTTTCCAGCGGCCCGGCCTGTCACAAGACACATTATCACATGGATGCGAACCACACGACAATGGAATCCTGCGCCTCGCAGCTGAGGCGCAACGGTTTTGAGGTGGCGACAGCAGCCGACGCACACGAGGCCGGCGAATACATCCGCAGCCGCATCGCCGAACTCGCGCCGGCGAGTATCTCCTTCGGCGACTCGATGACGCTCTACGCGACGGGGACGGTGGAGTGGCTGCGGACGCAGCGCACCTATCCGTTCATCGACACTTTCGAACAGGGCGTTCCTTTCAGGGAACTGATAGAAAGACGCCGGCAGGCGCTGTTATGCGACCTGTTCCTGACCGGCGCGAATGCCGTCACCCTCGACGGGGAGCTGCATTGGCTGGACATGATAGGCAACCGCATCGCTCCGATAGCCTTCGGACCGCGGCACGTCATCCTGACCGTCGGTCGGAACAAAATCGTGGAGGACGGCGATGCCGCCTTCAGGCGTATCCGCGAAACGGCCGCCCCACGCAATGCGGCACGTCATGAGGATTTCGACACGCCGTGCGTGAAAACGGGCCGGTGCATGGATTGTGCATCGCCCCGACGGATATGCAACGAACGGCTCATTCTGCACAAATGCCATCCGAAAGGGAGGATTACGGTGGTCTTGATTGACGAAGACCTCGGGCTGTAATATTCCTGCACGGAACGCAATCCCCGCATGCATTGCCGGCACACCGGAAGCTCCGCCGCGGAACGGGAAAAGGGCGGACCGCCGCAGCAGCCCGCCCACCGACAAATTGACCAACCTGCCGACGTTTAGTAAACCGTATTCTGGGGGTCGAAATTGCACCAGCCGCTCGTCCAGTTGGCGACAGCGGTCTCATTCGGACCGAAAGCACCGATATAGTCCACTTTATCGAAGCCCGAAGCCACCTTCTCCTCCGTCCATGCAGCACCCGAAGCAAGCGGACTGTCGCTGCCGGGGAAGACCACCGGAGCGGAAAGGCTGAGCGGATTGCCGCTGAGGCCGAGGTCGGAGAGGGCTGCGAACACCCTGTTTCCACCCTCCGCACGGTTGAAATAACCGTCGGCGAAACTACCCGCATCCTCATCGTCGAACTGGGAACCATCCTTCCAATACTGTGCATCCTGGTAATTCTTCACCATGCCGGCCATCACGCAGTTGGTTACGTTGAGTTTGCCCCCTGCTCAGCCCAATCCTGTGTGGTAGACCCTTTGTCGTTCTCGATAATCAGCCCTACCGGGAAAGCCGCTATGAGGGAGTTATAGATACTGAGCTGGGTATTGCGGCGCAGATGAAGCGCGGCCTGGAATCTCGCATCGACCGGGCTACCCTCGGCGCCGGCCTGTTCAGTATAGGATGCGGGATTGGACACCGGCCCGAACAGGCTGACGTTGGCGAACACGCATGAGGTGTAGGGTTCGGTAGCCGCACCGTCGCCGTTGTTGTCCGATTCGAAACCGTTGGAGGCCGACTTGTCCCCTATCCTCGGATTGCGCACGCCCATGGCGAACTGTACCTTGCCGCTGAAGCCGTTGTCGGTATCGAAATCATCGTCCCAACCCGAATAGGCGACGAGATATTTCGCATTCGCCGTACCGCCGAACCACTCATAGGAGTCGTCCCCCGAGTAGGATACCTGCAGGTGGTCGATTTTGGTACCGCTCCCGACCGAACCGAAGGTAATTCCGTTGATTTCATTGTCCGTAGAGTATTCGATGCCGGGGAATTCCACACGTACATAGCTCAGCACGCCGGAATTGTCCGCCGGGTCGTTACCGCCGTGTTTGGAACGCACACCGCCCTCGATGGTCTGTTCGCCGAGGTTGTTGGGCGCCTTGCCGAGCAGGATGATACCGCCCCAGTCACCGGGCTTGCGGCTGCCGGGAGCCTGGGCAGAAGTGAAGACAATCGGGCGTTCCGGCGTACCCTGTGCCATGATTTTGCCGCCCCGTTCGATAATGAGCGTACCCTGCGTAGCCTTGTCGCCCTTTATCACCACACCGGGCTCGATGGTCAGCGTCACACCGTCGGGCACATAAACGAACCCTTTGAGCGTATAGACGTTCGGATAGGTCAGCGTCATGTCGGAAGCGATTTCGAAATTATCCTTCGAACCGTCGCCCAGTTCGAACGTTTCGCCCTGCGGAGGATTCTCGCCGCCGTTGTCCGTATTCTTGTCGCAACTTACGGTAGCAAAGGCCGAGAGGAGCATACATGCCACGGCGGCCATCTTGATGTTCTTTTTCATCTTTTTCTGTTCGATTAAAAATTGGTGTTTTTCTCTATTGTCTGTCCTGTCGAATATCGTTCACAGCTTTACCGAGACAGTCAGCGATACGCTCTGACCGGGATTGTAGCGCCGGGTGACCTGTTCCCGCCGGTACATCTGTCCGTCCTTCTCGAACTTCGGGAACTGCTTGTACACCACGTCCTCCGAGAGAAGGTCCTTCACCGAACAGCTCAGCGTCACCCGTCGCCCTATCCTTTTCGATACGGAGAAATCGAGCACGTTGCGCGGCATTTCGTACGAATCGGGAATCAGCGTATTGGGGTCGGGATTGACGCTGTTGGACTTGCCCAGCCCCACTATCCGCTTGCCAATCCGGTTGTAGAGCAGCGCCACGTCGAGTCCGAGTCGTTCGGAACTGTAATAGAGTCCCGCGTTTATCACGTAGGGCGACTGTCCCTGCATGGGCCGGTCGGGTTCGGACACCACCTCGCCGGGCACAAAGGTCACGTTGCTGTATATCCACGCCGCATTGAGCACCAGCGAAAGGTTCGGCATACCGATAAAGCCGAGGTTTTTCCTCACATCGAGCTCCACACCCCAGCTTTGGGCCCGGTCGGCATTCTCATACATATAGCGGAGCGAACCGCCCATGTCGATATAGGTCCACTCTATCGGATTGCGGAAGTGTTTGTAGAAGGCACCGAGGCTCACCGTCTCGCCCGGTGCGGGATAGAATTCATAACGCAGGTCCACGTTGTCGATGACGGCCGTCCTGAGGTTCTCGTTACCGGCTATCTCGCTGAAGAGGTCGAAATCGTAATAGACCGTAGGGGAAAGCTCACGCAGCTCCGGACGGTTGAGCGAACGCCCGTAAGCCGCCCGCAACTGATGCCGGTCGTCTATCCGGTAAGTGACATTGACCGAAGGCAGCAGATTGAGGTCGTGGTGCGTCTTGGTGGTCATCAGGATAAGTTCGGGTGCATCCGAACGGTCTCGCGTCAGCTTCGTGGTGTAGCTTTCGAGACGTGCCCCGGCATAGATATCGAATTTTCCGAGCGGAATGTCGAGCGCCGCATAAGCCGCTCCGTAATAGATGTCGGCGGTGTAGGCATTGGTCTTGCGGGTTATCTCGTCGATATAGACCTTGTCCGCTCCCAGCCATTCGGGCGACAGCATCTCCTGGAAAGGCAGCTTGAGATAATATTGCCGCTCTTCGGCGGAAAGGTTGTCGTAACGGTAGATGAACTCGCGCTGGTCGTAGCTGCGGTAACGGTACTCGCCGTAGATGCCGGCCTTCAACGTGGGTCGGATACCCCCCCCAGGCCAACTGCTGCACATAGTTGCCGGAAGCCGAAGCGATGTGGTCGCCGAGGGTCTGGAAGTAGCGTTTGATGTTGTCGTTGCCCGTCACCACATCCGCCAGGTCATCCGTACTTCCGATACCGGCCATATTGGAGACGATGCGGCGGTCGGGTTCGTTCCGGTCGGCATAGGAGTAACCGGCATCCCACGTCACCGTCGCATCGGTACCGGCCAGGTGGTGCGTGCCGGAGAACTGCCCCGTATAGGTCAGGCGCGAAGAGTACTGCATCTCGGTCTGTTCGAGATAGTACATGCTGCTCATGTCCTTGATGCCCCGGCGTTCGGTCAGACGGTTACGCCCCAATATATTGAGCAGGTTCTTGAACTCGATACGGTTAGAGGCGTCGAGGATGAACGCCCAGTTGTGCATCGCTCCGAGCCGGACATCGTTCGAATATTGGTTGTCATAATAATCGTCGAGATAGATGGGCGTGTCGGCGGCCGCGGAGTAGATGCCGTACCGGGCGTTCTTGATACCTTCGACTCCTTTAAACGTATTGCTGTATGTGACGGCGGTGATGTTGCCCACGGTACGGCCGCGCTTCGTATCCCAGCGGCGGGCCATCGAGAAGGAGAGCCGCTGGTCGGGCATGGGGATAAAACTCCGGATGCGCCAGTCGTTGTTGAACCCTTCTCTCGTCAGCCTCGTTATCTCGTCGGGCGAAGTGACGAGGTCCATGTGCGCCGGAAACGAGCGGCCGAGCGGCCTCTTGCCGAGGTCGAAACCGAGGAAATCCGTACAGCTTCCGGGGTTCATGCGGAACTGCCTGAATTGCGTCCTGACATTGAACCCGGTCGAATAACCGACTTCGATGCTGTTTTCTTCGGGGATACCTTTGGTCACTATCTTGACGAAACCGCCGGAGAAGTCGCCCGGTATCTCCGGCGAGGGGGATTTATAGACCAGCAGGTTGTCAATCTGACTGCTGGGAATCATGTCGAAAGAGAAGGCACGGCTGTCTGTCTCGGTACTCGGGACGGCCAGTCCGTTTATCCATGCGTTGTTGTAGCGCTGCGACAGGCCGCGCACGATGATGAAACGGTCGTCTATGATGGTGATGCCGGGGACGCGACGGACGACTTCCGAAGCGTTCCGGTCGGGGCTTTTCGATATCTGGGCCGCCGAAACACCACTCGTGACCTGCGGAACGGCCTTTATCGTTCCGAGCATGGCTATCTCGGTGTCGCTCCGCATACGGGCCTTCACGACCACCTCTTCGACCTCTTCCGAATCGCTTTCGAGGCGGACATCCACCCTCCACATCGGCGGCTACCCTGCACGACACCTCGATGCTCTTGTAGGAGATGAAACTGACGGCGAACGTATAATCCCCCGCGGCAAGGTTGTCGAGGCGCCAACGGCCCTCCATATCGGTTTCGGTTCCCTTGTAGGTATCCTTGACCATGACTACGGCGCCTGTCACCGGTTCGCCCGTGGCGGCATCGGTCACCCTTCCCGACACGGAGTAAAGCGGCTGCGCCGCCTCCGCCGCAAGGAAGGGGCACAGCGCAAGAAAAAACGACAGAATTCTCGGTGTGTACAATCTCATATCTTTATCCCGAACAATTATTTGACGCCGCAAAACTACCCGGAGCCCGTTACGAAAGCGTTACGGCCGCTTTACAAAAAATAGAAATGTCCACAGGGAATGAAGCCGACGGAAAAAGTGCGGCAATCCGCCGCGCGTTCGCTATCTTTGCAGGCACCGAGATGCCCTGTACCCGCTACATAACCGCCAGCCTGCCCGCCGGAGATTACCTCCGCAGCTACTGCGACGCACGCCGCATCGAGGAATATTGCCGGGCATGCGGTAATTACGGCCGGATATGGGGTTGTCCGCCTTTCGATACCGACCCGCTGGAACGGCTTGCCGGCTACGGCCACATCCGCATCATCGGGGCGGTCGTAACATTGGACGCCAAGGAACGGCACCGGCCGGCCGACGTATCCGAAGCGGCCGCAGCCGCCTATGCCATCGTAGAGGATGCCCGCCGACCGATGGATGCCCGCCTGCTGGAAGCGGAAAAGCGTCATCCCGGCAGCCGGGCCCTTTTTGCGGGCAGCTGTTTGCTGTGCGGCCGGGGCGGCTGTCTGCGTACCGAGGGGAAACCGTGCCGTTATCCCGACCGGGCCCGCACTTCGCTGGAAGCCTGCGGGTTCGACGTGGCCCGCACGGCGAAAAAGAACTGCTCGGTCTCCCGCTGCGCTGGAGCGAAGGCCCCGTATTGCCCCCCCCCCTACTTCACGCTGGTCGGCGGACTGTTCACAAAAGAAAAGACGGAGGAATCGGAATGGACGCACGCATGAAAGCCGTCTTCAACTGGAGCGGAGGCAAGGATTCGGCGCTCGCACTGCTGACGGCCCTGCGCTCGGAGAAATACGACGTCGTATCGCTTCTGACGACGGTCAGCGGCGCCGACGGCCGCTCCACAATGCACGCCATTCCCGAACGGGTGCTCCGGGCACAGGCCGCATCCATCGGCATTCCGCTCTGCACGGTGAACGTAACGCCGGGAGGGGAGCCGGAACACGATACGCATGCCATGCGGCTGGCTGCCGAACGGTTCCGGGCACAGGGAGTCACCCGTTTCATCTTCGGCGACATCTTTCTGCACGACGTCCGCACCTACCGCGAAGAGCGTCTACGGCCCTACGGTATCGAGGTGGTGGAACCGCTTTGGGAACTCTTGCCGCAGGAGGCCATGGAAGCATTCCTCGCTTCGGGACTGGAGGCGGTCATCACCACGACCTGGGCAGAGCGATTGGGCAGGGAGTATATCGGCCGCAGACTGAACCGCGCGACGGTGGCGGACTTCCCCGCCGGAATCGACCTCTGCGGCGAGAACGGCGAATACCATACGCTCTGTTACGGCGGGCCCCTCTTCCGGCAGTCCGTCGCCTTTCGGCTGGGAGAACCCTACCGCTGGTCGCAGGAGGTCGGCATGGAGGACGGTTCGCGCCGTACCTTCTCCTACTGGACTGCCGACATCGCCTGACCGCACGCGACAGGGATGGTACCGACACGACACCAACAACGAACGATATGATAACGATAGTAGCCAGAAATGTGATAAGGGAGGGTAAACAGGAGGATTTTCTGAAAGCGGTACAGCCTCTCATCGAAGCGAGCCGTGCCGAACGCGGCAACGTCTTTTACGACCTTTACGAGGATGTGGCCGACAGCCGCGCCTTCTGTTTCATCGAACGGTGGGCAGACGAAGAGGCCGTCGCCGCGCATAACGCCTCGCCCCATTTCCGGGCATGGACAGCAGCCAAGGCGGAGTTCGTGGAGGCGGGTACGGTAGCCCGTTACCGCCAGCGCTGACTCTCAGCGGCAGGCCCGCGGTTCCGGCTGCAATCCTAATCTCCGGGGAGCTGCTCCTCTACGGAGTCCTTGATGTCGTCCAGCTCCACCAGCTTGTTTACGATGGCGTAAATCGTCAGACCGGCCGGACTGTGGATGCCGAGTTTGGCGGATATGTTGCGCCGGTGGGTGATGACCGTATGCGTCGATATGAAGAGCTTGTCGGCTATCTGCTTGTTGGTCATACCCTGCACCACGCAGGCGATGACCTCCTTTTCCCGTCCGCTCAGCGATTCGTGCCGCTTGTCGCGCTCCGGTTCGCTGACCAGCCGGGCGAGTTTGTCGTTCACCGTCTCGGCACTGTCGTACACCGATATGGCATCGTCGTAACTTTTCAGGGCGGCATGGTCGGTAAATGCGAACTGCAGTGCGACGCATTTCATGTCGGGATTGCCCGTATCCTTCTTGAGCTGCTGCAGCGGAAAGAGGCCGAGCGATGCGGGATTCACCAGCAGAATATCCGGATGCTGCCACGAAAGCACGTTCCGCAACTGGTCGATTTCGCTCACCTCGTAAATCTCGGCCTTCAGGTTCTCGGCACTCCCTATCACGGCGATGATGCCGCTGCGTATGATGACCGAAGGCTCCGCCACCATTATCTTGACCGTAACGCTCATCCTTCCTCCTCCACTCTTTTCTCCAGCCTTCCGACTGCCGGGACGAACAGCAGGTCCTCCACGGCATTGTGGGAAGCGAGGTCGTTCTCGCAGTTGAAGATGTCGAACAGCACGTTGTTGATTTCGTTCGTACTGGCCGACGTGTAGTATTTAATCAGTATGTTCTTGAACTCCGTGAGCAGCGTCTCCACCTGGTCGTGGTGCCGGCTGAAGATGTCGATGCTGTAATCCTGCTGGCGGCGCCCCTCCAGCAGGGCGCGTACGTAGGGGAACACCACCTCCTCTTCGTAGGCCATGTGGGTATGGACACCGGCCGTATAGTCGTCGAAATATTTCATGATGGCCCGCGAAAGGTCGCTGCCCGTCCCCACCGCCGCAGCGAGTTTCTCCCGGATGGCCGGCAGGCGGAATCCGAGAAAGTAGTCGTGCGAGTTGTGCAGGTAGGAGAGGAGACCCTCCATCGAGACCTTGTCGTAGGCATCGGCCGGAATCTCATCGTAAAGCATCATGTTGGTCACGATGAGGAAGGTGGAGGTATCCACGCCGTTGGCACGGCACACTTCGCCTATGGAACTCTCCCCGAAACCGAGCCCGATACCGAAGCGGCTCATAAGCAGTAATATCCTGTAGTTGTCGCTGACCAGGTCGCTCATCGGGTCGTCCTTGGTATATTTTCCTGTTCTCTGCATGGCGTATGTTGTTTTCTGCAAAGATAACATTCCGTCAAAATAGACAAAAGGCCGGCCGCGGGGGCCGGCCTTACCGACTTTAAAGAAATGGCTAAAAATCTTTTTATCTGGAGACAAAAGTAGGGTGTCCGCCTGGCTCCGGCAATACCTAAAACACGTGAAAAGAATCGGCCGGCGATACCTACGTTTGTCGCTGCCCCTCCGGGAAACCTGCGCAGCGAAACGCACGCACAAAAAAAGGTGCACCGAACGAAAACCGCCCGGCGCACCCGCCTGAAAAATTTTATGAAAACAATCGTGTCCTATCTCGCCGGTCCGACGTACCAGTTGATGCCCTCGACCACCGGACCGCCGGTATACAGCATGGCGCCGAGGAACCTGTCCTTGCTGTCGGGCATGTAGGTGATGTAGCCGGCCGGAACCAGAATACCGTACGTGGACTCTATCCATTCGAGGGCGCTCCCGAGCACAATGCCGTTCTCGATATCCACCACCTTGCCGGAGCTGGGGCCGAAGGTACTGTCAGCCGTAAAGCCCAGACCGTCGCTCGTCACCGAAACGCCTCCGCCTCCGACGAGCTCTTCGAATATCACCGTCTTACCGGTTTCGGTGTTGAAAAAGGCCGGGTAGTTCGTTTCGTTCACCTGACCGGTTTCGTCCATGCTCTCCCTCCGGAACGTACCGGCGATATATTTCCAGTTCGGGCTGACGTTGGTGTTGGTGGCCGTCGTCCACATCCCGTCAGCGAGGTTGTATTTCCGGGTACCGCCGTATCCGTCGGGCCTGTCCACCGTCCGGACGTAACGCACGTCCTCGCCCACATAATGTACTTCGCCGGCTTCGTCCCAATAGACCATGCCGAAATCGAAGTTATCCCACGTCGTACCGTAAACGATGCGGCCGTCGGCCGAGATGCCGCGGCCTGCACGTCGCCTATCGGCTCGTCACGGTAATTCAGCGCGGGCTTCGGGAGCTCTACCGCCATACCGTCCACCCATTTGACAGGATACGAGGTACCGTCTTTGCCACACCAGCCTACCCACGTACCGTCGGCCGCAACCTGGCTTATCTGCGGATTGCTCGTGAAGCCCGCCGGAGTCTTGAACTCCTCGTAACTGCCGTCGAGACGGAACATGACGTTCCCATCGTTCTCGGTCGCTATGACCAAATCGCCGTAATCGCTGATGCAGGAGGTGCTGAAAAGGCTGAAAAGCGTTCGGGGATATGGTCCGAGTTCGGTCCACTCACCCGTGGCGACATCTATCACCACCGGATAGCAGTTCAGATTGTGCTCGTCGTCATACTCCCAATAGAAACCGCCGGCATACCGACCGCTCGGCGACATAGCCGTGCCGTACTGGAACTCCGGATGGCAGCGGTAACGCGGAAAGACGTAGTCCTTGGCCACCTGCACGATACGGATGGCCGCCTCCGCCGCACCGGACGTCACGGTTATCTCCGCCTCGCGCGTACCCTCGGTGTCATTGTCGATGACCTCGACGGTAAGCGAAGTGGCCGTCACATCGGATATCGTTACCCACGAAGCCGATGCCTCGGCCTTCCATTCCGCCGGGTTGGCATGCACCTCGACGGTCACGGGCCGGTTGTCCGCTCCCCTGGAAAGAGCATGCGGCATCGCTCAGCCGGATGTACTGCGTGTCGGTTTCTCCGGGAGTCGTACACCCGGTCAGCAGCATGGCCGCACATGCGAAAGGCAAAGCAGCCCGTACATAAATTCCTTTTCTCATAATCGAAGCAAACATTTTTGTGTAGTAATAGATTGGTTGGTTATATAATATAATGTAAGATTGGTAAGCCTTCGTCTACGGCGGCAGGAGCGCCGGAATCCCCTGCCTCCTGTTTTGACAAATATACGCAACAGGATTCATTATAACAACAATATATATATTACACAATTCCGATGAAATTTTCAAACAAAAGGGCCGCACTCCGAATGGCGTGCGGAAAGACACACCGGACGCACGAAAACAACAGGCCGGACGCGTATAGCGTCCGGCCTGTCACCTGAAAAACCTATGTAACCTATGAAAAATGACCCGGCATTCCGGAAAAACCGCCCCGTTCCCTATCTCGCCGGCCCGACATACCAGTTAATGCCCTCGACCACCGGACCGCCGGTAAACAACATGGCGCCGAGGAACCTGTCCCTGCTGTCGGGCATGTAGGTGATATAACCGCTCGGAATGCGGATACCGTAAGTGGATTCTATCCATTCGAGGGCGCTCCCGAGTACGATGCCGTTCTCGATATCCACCACCTTGCCGGAGCTGGGGCCGAAGGTACTGTCAGCCGTAAAGCCCAGACCGTCGCTCGTCGCACTCAGGGCGCCTCCTCCAGGCAGGTCGTCAAAAACGACGGTTTTTAACGTTTCGGTATTATAGAAGGCCGGATAGTTTCGCTCGTTTTTCTCGGAACCGTCGGCACTCAGGCTCTCGATACGGTACGTTCCGGAGATGTATTTCCCGTTCGGACTGACATTGGTATTGGTGGCCGTCGTCCACATCCCGTCGCACAGGTTATACGTGAAAGTTCCTCCGTGACCGTCCGGACGCTCCACCGGACGGCAGTAACGCACATCCTCGCCCACATAATGTACTTCGCCGGCTTCGTCCCAATAGACCATGCCGAAATCGAGGTTATCCCACGTGGTTCCGTAAACGATGCGGCCGTCGGCCGAGATGCCGCGGGCCTGCACGTCGCCTATCGGCTCGTCGCGGTAATTCAGCGCGGGTTTCGGAAGCTCTGCCGCCACACCGTCCACCCACTTCAGCGGACACGACGACCCGTTTTTACGCGCCCATCCTACCCAGGTGCCCGCAGAGGAGACCTGCGACACCTCCGGAAGACCCGTAAAATCGGCGGGCACCTCCAGACGAAAATAGTTACCATCGGGAGTCATCACCACACAACCGTCGTTGCAGGCGATTACCAGTTCACCGGCATCGCTGATACACATCGTCTGGAGCAAACGGAACAGGCCGTTCGGATAGGGGCCCAGAGCCGTCCATGCACCAGTCGCCACGTCGATAATAACGGGATGCTGGTTGACATTGCCCTCCTCGTCATACGTCGAATAAAAACCGCCGGCATAGTGTCCGCCCGGCGACATGGCCGTGCCGTACTGAAACTCCGGATGACAGCGGTAACGCGGGAAAACATGGTCTTTGGCCAATTGCACCACTGCGATGGTCTGCTCGGCCGCACCGGCCCTCACGGCTATCTCCGCCTTGCGCGTGTCGGCCGAATCGTTGTCGGCGACCGCAACGGTGAAAGAGGTGGCCGTGACCTCGGTCACCTCTACCCACGAGGCCAGCGCCTCGGCCTTCCATTCCGCCGGGTTGGCATGCACCTCGATGGTCAGGGGGCTGTTCCCCTCGCCCCGAAAGGCGCAGGCAGCATCGCTCAGCCGCACGTACTGCGTTTCGGACACGCCCTCGGTTTTACAGCCTGTCAGCAGCAGGGCCGTACACACGAAGGGTAAGGCCGCCCGTACATAAAATCCGTTTTTCATCATTTCAGCAAACTTGTTAAGTAGTAATACAATTGGATTGGTTGGTTATCAAATGGTAAGATTGGTAAATGCTCTTTGCCGCCCGCCCTCTCAACGGGCCGTTCATTCCTTTTTTGCAAATTTACATAATATATTTGATTATAACAACAATATATGTACATTCACTTTTATGCCATTTTATTAAAAATAAATCAACACAACACAAGTATATTTGTCACATAATACCTATTACAAACACCATAAAAAGTGCGCCGGACAAAAATTGTCCGGCGCACCACCTGAAAACCTATGTAACCTATGAAAATGACTGTAAGTCCTATTTTGCCGGAGGAGCTACGTACCAATTGACGCCCTGTACGGCAGCTCCCCCGTCCACAGCATCCCCCTGGAACCGGTCCTTGCTGTCGGGCATGTAGGTGATATATCCCGACGGTACGATAATACCGTAATTCTCCTGTATCCATTCGAGAGCATCTCCAAGAACAACGCCGTTCTCGATATCCACTACCATACCCGACGAAGACCCGAAAGTATCATCGACCGTAAAGCCCAAACCGTCGCTCGTCGCAGCTACGCCGCCGCCCCCGACGAGTTCCTCGAATATTACCGTCTTGCCGGTCTCCGTATTGAAGAATGCGGGGTAATTCGTCTCTACGACGGACGATTCGGCTCCTTCCTCCAAAGCTTCCCGGCGGAATGTTCCGGCGATGTATTTCCCGTTCGGACTCACGTTGGTTTTGGTCGCCGAAGTCCACATGCCGTCGCACAGGTTGTACTTATAGGTGCCTCCATAGCCATCGGGCCTGTCCACCGGACGGCAGTAACGTACGTCCTCACCCACGTAATGCACTTCACCGTTCTCGTCCCAGTATACCAGACCATAGTCCCTGTTGTCCCAGGTCGTACCGTAAATGATGCGGCCGTCAGCCGAAATGCCACGGGCCTGTACATCGCCTATCGGCTCGTCCCGGTAGTTCAGTTCGGGCTTGGGAAGCTCCTCTGCCACGCCGTCCACCCATTTGAACGGAGAGGAGACACCTCCCTTGCTTGCCCAGCCGACCATCGTACCGTCCGCCGACACCTGGCTGATTTCCGGATAATTCGTATAACCTGCCGGAGGCTCTATCTTCGTATAGTTCCCGTCGAGGTCGAACAGAATGTTGGCATCGTTCAGCGCCGCAATAATCACCTCGCCGTTATCGGTCATGCAGGAGGTCTCACCCAGCTCGAACAACGTTTTGGGGAACGGCCCCAGTTCGTGCCATTCGTCCTTTTCCACATCGATTATCACGGGATAGAATACGGTCGTGCCCGATTCGTCCTGACCATAATAGAAACTGCCGACATACTTTCCGTTCGGCGACATAGGCGCCAAATTTTGAAAAACTTCCGGTCTGGACCGGTAACGCGGGAAGGAGTGGTCTCCGACCATCTGCATCACTTTGATGACCTCTTCCGCCTGGCCGGCCGTTACGGTTATCTCCGCCTCCCGTATTTCGTTGGTATCGTTATCGACGACCTCGATGGTAAACGAAGTGGCCGCCACATCGGATACCTTCACCCACGAGGCCGACGCTTCGGCCTTCCACGTCGCCGGATTGGTGTGCACCTCGATGGTCACGGGCTGGTTGCCCGTTCCCTGAAAAAAGAACATGCGGCATCGCTCAGCCGGATGTACTGCGTGTCGGTCCCGCCGGGTGCCGTACACCCCGCGAGCAGGGCTACACACGCGAAAGGCAAAGCAGCCCGGATGTAAAATCCCTTCTTCATAATTCAAGCAAACATTTAGCAGTAATACAAAATCGGTTTATAAAATATACAGTAAGATTGGTAAGTCTTTCGTCCCGTATGCAACCGACGCATTTCCCATCGGTTTTCGCAAATATACGTCATATATTTCAGCCCAACAACAATATATATTATCGCGAATTTTACTTTTATTCTTCAAAAAATTCGTATTAATGCCATTACACAGATGAAAGCCGCACACCCGATGCCGTTTCCCGCCACACGACAGCCCTCAGCGACCGAACCTCCTTACCTGCGCACAATCCGTCCTTCCGCCGCCAGCCGACCGGAACGGGATACCGGCAGAAAAAGGAGCCGCATAATGCTGTCCCGCCAGCAGAGAGACGCCACGCACGGCCGCACGGCGTGCATCGCAGCAAACCCCGCAGTCCCGCAGACGCAACCGCAGACATGCGGGCATGTTTCCGCAGTCCCAACCTGCCATCCGGTACGTCCCGCAACAGGATACGGAACGGATAAAGACAGTATCGGCGGTGCTTTCGCACCGCCGATACTGTCTTTCCGCTGCGGGACGACGACACGCCCCACATCCCTGCCGCCTACTTGCCGGCCGGCGGGGCTACGTAGAAATAACCGTCCACTAAACCCAATATGGCATCCGAAAGGGGCGTCGCACCCGTTATCACCTCCTTGCCTGCACAGCACAGTTCGAGACGGCAGTCAGGAACATAGATACCGAAAGTATCGTACACCCATTCCTGAGCGGTGCCGAGCTTGATGCCCGTCTCTACATCCACCACGATGCTGCTGGTACACATCGAGCTGCCGATGCCGACGAATCCTTCGCCGTCATCCGTAACGCCGCACGCTGTCGTAGGGCCGTATTCATCTATAATATAAGTAGTCCCCGTCTCGGTATTGAAGAAAGCGGCATAATAGGTCTCCTCAATGGACATCTCATCGTCAGCAAGCTCTTCCTTCCGATAGGTACCTGCGAGCCATTTGCCATTGGGGCTCACCTGCGACGCGCTCGCATAGCAGATGATACCGTCCACGAGGTTGTAATCATAGTAGTCGCCCATACCGTCGGACCGCTGTACAGGCTTTACCTTACGCACATCTTCGCCCACGAAATGAGGCTCCCCCCGCTCCTGTCCCAATAAACCATGCCGAAATCGAAGTTATCCCAGGTCGAACCGTAGATGATTTCGCCGTTGGCCGAAATGCCGCGGGCCATCACACCGTTCAGGAACTGGGCGCTGGTGTACTCTTCGCCCCTGTAACTCGTGGCCGGCATCTTCAGCTCCTGCGCTTCACCGTCCACCCATTTCAGCGGCCAGTAGAGCGAACCGTGGCCGTCGTTCATGCTTTTCATGGCATAACCGACCCAAACATTGCCGTCCGCGGAGGTACTCGCCACACTCGGATGCGCACTCATCCCTGTCGGCGTGGCAAGCTCATAATAGGTACCGTCGAGATTGATGACGTAGTTCCCGGCCGTCTTGGTGCTGAAAACGATGGTTCCCTGGTCGGTTATTGCGTTCGGGTATCCGAATTCGAACAGCGATATCGGGTACGGGCCGAATTCGTATTTCCTGTCCGTCTCGACCTCGGTGACGACGGCATGATAAAGCAGCGAACCGTCCTCGTCCAGCGTAGCATAGAAGCCGCCGGCATACTTGCCGCTCGGCGACATCACCATGCCGTTCTCGTATTCATACATGGTACGGAAACGTGCGAACTCCGTATCCATCGGAAGCTGCGAAACTTTCACCTCCACCGTTGCCTGGCCGGCCGTCACGGTGATAATGCCCTCCCTTTCTTCGGCGACATTGCTGTCATCCACCGTCAGGACGAAGCTGTTCTTTCCCGTCTCCGTTATCTTAATCCACGAAACGGCGGGTTCCGCCTTCCAATCCGCCGGACTGGAAGCCACGGTCACCGTCCGGGAAGCGTTGCCCGCCCCGTTGAAGGTCAGGGCGGAATCACTGAGTTTGATGTAATGGGTCTCCGTCGACCCACCGTTGTTGCACGCCCATGCGAAAGCTGCAGCAACAATTACAAAGATGATGCGCAAACGTTTAAACATAATTTATTACGTCATTTAATTAGGTTATACAGGCACCGGAATTACCGGCATCACACAATAAAACTCTCCGCTCTATTTTCTCGGATTACAAATATAGCAATAGATTTCACATAATAAAATATCATTATTAAAAAAAACAACAACTAACGAACTTTGGCACTTCACACGGACTTTCTCGATATAAAACAACATCCTTTCGCCGGCAAAAGTCAAATAAGACACATCCGAAAGGGGTTTACAACATCCGAACCGGCCTGCGAGTGCCTCCGGAGACACCTGCAGCCTATTTCCGCCCGCAACTTCTCCATGCCGAGAGGAACGGAGAGAACTTCCGCCGGCATGGGCTGCCGGTAGTATCCGCCCTCCTGCCGGCAGCGGATACCGCTCCCATGCCCGCGGAGGAGCACACGGAGCAACGACAAAAAACGTCGGCACCCCTGAGGGGCACCGACGCCGACGAATAATTAATGCACCTTATGTAATGTGCCGTTGCTTCATTCACTTTCCTGTCCTCTCTTCGCGACGTACCACGTCGCGATATCGGCCCCCCACGGCGCCGCAATCACCGTCGAGGCCAGCAATACGGAACCGTCGGCCGCCATGTACTTGAACTGCCCGCCCGAGGGAACGTTGATACCGAACCTCTCCTGCACGTACTCTTCGAGCGACGCATAAGCCACCGTAGCACCGTTCTCCAAATTCACCACCGGGCCGCTGCCGCCCATACCGCCGACCGCCGCCATGAATGCGAACCCCTCGTCGGTCACGCCGCAGCCGCCGTAACCCTCATAATCCTCCAAAACGGTCGTCTGCCCGGTCTCGGTATTGAAATAGGCCGGATAGTAAGTGGAATTTATCCTGTCGCGCGTCTCGTTCAACGACTCCACCGTAAAAGTACCGGCCAGCCACTTGCCGTCGGGACTCGCCTGTCCGGCTCCGCTCCAGGTCTGCACGCCGTCCACCAGCGTATAGGTGTACTCCGAGCCGCTCCAATCGACCATCGTCACCTCCCGCTCATTGCGGACATCCTCACCCACATAGCGGGCAGTCCCTTCGGCATCCCACCAAATCATGCCGGCATCCTCGTTATCCCAGGTCGAACCGTAGATGATTTCGCCGTTGGCCGAGATACCGCGGGCCATGGCACCCTGGTCGTGTTCGTCGCCGCGGTAATTGAGCTCGGGAAGCGGAAGCGGCTGGTACTCGCCGTCCACTATTTTCACCGGACCGTACGTGTCCTTCGGGCGAACCGGTACCCCAGCCCACCATGACGCGCCCGTCCAGTGCGCTGCCTTCGATAACGGTGGCACCGCTGAAACCGGGCGCCGCTTGGGAAAGGAAGTAGTCGCCGTCGGGCGTGAAGCCGACCACGCCGCCATTGACGCTGTCATCTATGTAGAGCGTCCCCTGGTCGGTGATGGCCATCGCATCCGCCAGGCCGAACATCGAAGCCGGATAGGGCCCGAGAACGATGCGTTTATCGGTCTCTATATTGATGATAACCGGATAGTTGATGGTATTGTCGTTCTCGTCGTAATCGTTGTAGAAGGCACCGAACCACTTCCCGTTAGGCGAAATAACGCCGCCGAAATAGTCAATCATGTAGCGGTAGCGGGAGGGAACACCCGTCTCCGCGCCGAGCTGCCACACCTCTATCTCCTGCGAAGCCGTGCCCGCGGTAACGGTTATCACCGCCCGGCGCTCCGCCTCCGCCACGTTGTCGTCGACCGTAATGGTGAGACCGAACTCATCTTCGGTATACCTGCACCACGAAGCGTCGCTCTCGGCACTCCATTCGGCAGGACTCGTCCTCACCTCGACGACCAGCGGCTGGTTTCCGGCGGCCCGGAACGAATACTCCGCATAATCCAATTTGACATAATGCGTTTCGACCTCTCCGAGGGTCTTGCAGCCCGACAGCACAACGGCCGGCAGCAGGCAAACAAAGATTCTGAAGTCAGTTTTCATAGAGATTGATAATCTGTCGTATTTAGGTTCAACATAAAACGGCCTGTGCACCGGCGCGTTTTGCAAATATAAAAACGCGCCGAATATTTTGCAATAATATATCAAGACGATTACGAAAAAAATCCGGATTTCCGGCCGTTTCCGGTCAAAAAGAGATACCGTCCTCCCGACAGGCGCCCGTTTTCAGCCGACTCCCGGATACGGCTTTCCGAAACGACGTTCCCGTCCGACAAAAAAAGTCCGCCGGCCTTTCGGGACCGGCGGACTTGACCGCCCTGCGCCTCACCGGCGCATGCACTCGCTTACGTCACTGCTCGTTCGGGTCGGCCACGTACCAAAATATGTTCTCGGCCCCGCCGATACCCGTCGTCAGGCTGGTTCCCATGAAGGACCTGCCGTCCGGGCAGATATACATCAACGCCCCGCCGGGGATGACGATATCGAATTCGGCACGCACCCACTCCGCCAATGAACCGTAGAGCTGGACGCCCGTATTCACATCGACTACACGGCAGCTCGCCATACCGTCCGTACTGCCCACGAAACCGATGCCGTCGTCCGTGACGGCGCTGCCGCCGAATCCGCCGAGTTCATCGAATATCACTGTAGTCTTGGTTTCCGTATTGAAGAAGGCGGGACAATAGGAGGTATAGACCTCGCGTCGGTCCTCGCTGAGCGTCTCGGTACAGAATGTCCCGGCAAGCCACCTGCCGCTGGGGCTTGCATTGCCCGCACCGGCCCACGTCATCACGCCGTCGCACAGATTGTACTGATACTCCTCGCCCAGCGCATCGACCATCGTGACTTCCCGGACATCACGCACGTCTTCGCCCACATGGTGTACGTTGCCCTCCTTGTCCCAATAGACCATACCTGCGTCGAGGTTATCCCACGTACTTCCGTATATCACCGTCCCGTCAGCCGATATGCCGAACGCAAGGATGCCTTGGTCGTGCGGCATGTCGCGATAGTTGAGTTCGGGCAGGGGCAGCGGCCGGTACTCGCCGTCCACCACCTTCACCGGGCCGTAGGTATGCCCCTCCGGGGAACCGGTACCGTAACCTACCATCACACTGCCGTCCAGCGAGCTGCCCGTTATCACCGTCCTGCTCTTAAAACCGGGCGCAACCTCGGTACTGAAATAATCTCCGTCGAGGGTGAATCCCACTACGCCGCCGCCCACGCCATCGTCAAGGAAGAGCGTCCCCTGCGAAGTTATCGCCATCGCATCGGAGAAAGAGAACATCGATTTCGGGAAGGGTCCGAAAACGACCCGTTCGTCGGTTGCTATGTCGATAATCACGGGAAAATAAATGGTATGGTCGTTCTCATCGTAATCCAGATAATACCCTCCCGCATACCGTCCGTTCGGAGAGATGAGACAGTTGCCGTACAGGTCGTCCAGCAAACGGTATCGGGCACCGTCGAAGCCGCTCTGACCCAACTGCCAAACGCCGATTTCCTGCCGGGCCTGACCGGCCGTCACGGTAATGACTCCCTTACGCTCCGCATCGCCGGTATTGGGCGCCACGGTAATGGCTACCGCCCCCTCCGATTCGGTGTATCGTATCCACGATGCATCGCTCTCGACGCTCCACTCGGCCGGGTAAGCCCTGACGCCCACGGTCACAGACCTGCTGTCGTCGGCAAGGAACGAAAGCTCCGCATCATCCACCTTGATGAAGTGCTCCTCTCCCGCCCCCTTCGGGTCGGTACAGCTTCCCAGAACCGCGGCCGTTACAACTGCGGACAACACGACGGCTACATTTTTTTTCATAATAGATTAGTTAAAATTAAAAATTAAGTTAGCAATAACTATTCGTCACGGCCATCACACGCAGCATACTTATCCGTGCAACAGCCAATTTACAGCAAATATAATATCATTTAAATAATATCACAACATTATAGATGAATTTAAAAATAATTTTCCTCTGTTTTGATAAATTCATAATTATGCAAATTATCATTCATAATTCTTCCGACCGTACCGGTGTGCCATGACACCGCCGGACGGCAGCCGACGGGCACCGCCCAGACGGATAACCGGCCTCTCTTGCACGGCGACGACCGCCGCCTCTCCTTTCCGCACCCGACACGAAAAAAACCGCCGCATCTTCAGGATGCGGCGGTTCGTCAATCGGTGCAGCCGAAGCCGTACGGGCCGTCAATTGTTCAGTGCCGGAGCGACATACCAATACAGCGTGGTCACCGCACCGTTCTGCTCATACCGGAGTTTGGCACCGAATACCTTCTGCCGGTCGGGCGTGAGGTAATGTATCGCCCCTTCGGAGATGATGATGCCGAATTCACTCCTTATCCACGGCAGCATGTCATCTACCTTGGTTTTCGATGCGAGGTCCACGATGAAACCGCTGTTCACGCCCATCCCCTGTATACCGATAAGGCCGAGGCCGTCGTCGGTGACACCCATGGCCACACAACCGGCATATTCGTCGAACACCGTGGTCGTCTTGGTCTCCGTGTTGAAGAAAGCGGGATAGTTCGCCTGCAGTACCTCGTCGTTCTCCTTGTCATACTCCTCCGTACGGTAGGTACCTGCTATCCAGGTGCCGTTGGGGCTTATCTGCGTCTGGTTCGCCCAGCATATCATGCCGTTCACGATATTGTAGTCGTAGAGAGTACCGTCGAGCGGATTGGGCCTCTGTACGGTCGTCACCGTGCGCAGGTCACTGCCCACCCAGTCCACGTTGCCGTCCTTGTCCCAATAGGCCATCCCGTAGTCGTAGTTCTCCCACGAGGTGCCGTACACCACCGAACCGTCGGCCGACATACCGCGGGCCAGGATACCGGCCCACCACTCCTCGTTCCGGAAATTGCCCTCCTCGGGCAGCGGCAGCGGTTTCACCTCGCCGTCCACCACCTTGACGGGCCCGTACATACATCCGTAGGGAGTCCCCTCCGTATAACCGACCATGACCGAACCGTCGACGGAGGAACTCTGCATTACCAACGGTCCGTATCCCGCAACCGACTTGGGAACGGTATAGGTACCGTCGAGGTCGAACGCGACACAGCCCCCGTTGGTCGAATCGGAGATATACAGTACGCCCTGGTCGGTCACCACCTCAGCCTCCGTAAAACCGAACAGCGTCTCCGGATAGGGACCGAACTCATGCCACTTGTCCGTTTCGAGATCGATGACCACTGCGGTGTACTGAAATCCGTTCTCGCCGAGAACATCCGTATAAAAACCGCCCACATACCTGCCGCTGGGCGACATCACGGCGCTGTTCAACTGTTCGAGCAGCCTGTACCGGGCACTCAATCCCCGTGCACCGAGCTGATAGACCCGGATGGATGCGGTCGCCTCGCCTGCCTGCAGCGTGATTTCCGCATTGCGCTCCCCGTCTGCATTGGGGTCTACGGAGACCTCCAGCGTACTTCCCTCGCCTGCGGAGACTTTCAGCCACGATGCGCCGCTCTCGAAACTCCACTCCGGATTGGCCCTCACTTCGATAATCTGCGCCTCCCCGCCGTCTTCGGTAAAGGTGCATACCGCATCGCTGAGTTTGATGTAATGCTCATCGGCTTCCTCCGAGCCGGTCGTGCAACCGGAAAGCGCCAAGGCTGCCGCCACCGGAAGCAAGATAGTGTAAAGATGTCTTTTCATGTTAATAACTTGGTTACTTATAGGCTTCACGCAGGTCAATACATATCACAAGAGACAGTGCATCCGACCATAAATCGTACAAATATAGAATAATTCCAATAACATTACAATAACTTTACACACCAATGCACTGCTCTTTTTTTGTATTATTTTTAATAAATTCGCCGAAAACAGGCAGCAGCTATAACACACGCGCACAGTATCCGCAAACCTTCGGACCTACAAGAACACAGGTCGGTCCTGCCCGTACAGGCAAGACCGACCGCAAACATGCAAACCTCCTTCCGACTCCCCTCCATCAATTCAACGGAGGCGCTATATACCAATAAACCGTATAGGGTTGACCATTCTCCTGTATTTCAAGGGTATAACCGAATACCGACTTCGCATCGGGAGTCACATAAGTGAGGACACCGCCGGAAACGTAGATGCCGTAACGCTCCTGTATCCATTCGGACATCGAACCGAGCAAAGTCTTGCTCTTCACGTCCACCACCGAACCGCTCGTCACACCCAACCCTTGAAGACCTATCATACCCAATCCTTCGTCTGTCACGTGGAGTGCCACATAACCGACATATTCGTCGAACACGGTCGTAGTACGCGTTTCGGTATTGAAAAAGGCCGGATAATTGACCTGCGTCACCGTATTGCTCTCCGCATTGAACTCTTCCGTGCGGTAGGTACCTGCTATCCACGTACCGTCGGGGCTTATCTGCGTCTGGTTCGCCCAGCATATCATCCGTCTACGAGATTGTAATCCACCGGATTCCCGAGCGCATCTTCCCGCTGAACGGTGGTCACCTTGCGCAGGTCGCTGCCTACCCAGTCCACATTGCCGTCGCGGTCCCACCAGACCATGCCGTAATCGTAATTCTCCCACGAACTGCCATACGCCACCGAACCGTCGGCCGACATGCCGCGTACCATCACGCCGGCCCACCACTCCTCATCGCGAAAACTCTTTTCAGGCAGTGGAAGCGCCGTTCCCACACCATCCACATACTTGACAGGAGCATACATACATCCCGTAACGGGGTCGCCCTCAGCATAACCGACGAAAACGGAACCGTCGGCGGAAACGCTCTGCATGACCGTCGGACCGTATCCGCCCGGAACGGCCTCCGGCCGGTAATAGGTACCGTCAATTCAAAGGCCACGCACCCTCCGTTCACGTAATCGCTTATATAAAAGGGTACCCTGGTCGGTCATCACCTCGGCCTCTTCCAGTCCCATCAGCGATTCCGGATATGGGCCTATCTCTACCCGCTCGTCGCTCTCAAGGTCGATAATGACAGCAGTAAACGTAAAATCGTTCTCTCCTTCCAGACCGGTTATGAAACCGCCCACATACTTGCCGCTGGGCGACATGACCGCATGATTAAGGTCTTCCAGATAGCGGTATCGGGCATTCATCCGGTCGAAACCGAGCTGATAGACCCGGATGGATGCGGTCGCCTCGCCTGCCTGCAGCGTGATTTCCGCACTGCGCTCCCCGTCGGTATTGGGGTCTGCGGAGACCACCAGCGTGCTTCCTTCGCCTTCGGAGACCTTCAGCCACGATGCACCGCTCTCGAAACTCCATTCCGGATTGGCCCTGACGTCAATAACCTGCGTCTCCCCGCCGTCCTCGGTAAAGGTACACACCGCATCGCTCAGCTTGATGTAATGCTCCTCGGTTCCTTCCGGCCCGGTCGTACAGCCGGCAAACAGAGCCGACCCCACCAGCAAGGCGAGGACTCCAAATAAATCTTTTCTCATAACGATTAGTTCCTTTTAACTTGTTAGCACAACACTCACTCGCCGTCCGTCCGACCGGTTCTGCGAAGTGAGAACATGCAATAATAAGAAACTTCAAATAATAATACAACAACATATATTATTGTATTATTTTCAATTCCCTTTATGACAGGAACAGAGATTGTGACGCGCTGCGGGACTTTGTCCGGGTATACGGAAAAAGAACGGCGGCAAACCGGAATAAGAAACGGGGAAACGATGACGACGAAAGACCGAGCAGCGAATCCGGACCCCCGAGAAGGCTCTGCGCCCGAGAACAGGACGCGCAGACAAAACCGGGCGAGGGAGTCCGGACCGGAAAACACCCGGCAACTGCCGGAGAACGGTCACACAGCACCCGACACCGCGCAGGGAGGAGGGAAACGTCACTCCTCGGTGATTTCGATGAGCTGCTGGCGATAGGCTTCGAGAATGCTCGACTTGGAGACGAAACCGAGGTACCGGTTGTTCTTGTCCACCACGGGTAGGTTCCACGCCCTGGACTCTTCGAACTTCTCCACCACTTCGGATATCATCTCGTTCTTGAAGATGATGTCCGGGGGCTGTACGACATACTTGGAGACGGGGGTCCGGTACTTGGCCTGGTCGAACATGTCCGTGCGTATGTCATCGAGCAGGATGATGCCGGCGAACTCGCCGCCCTCCTTTACCGGGAAGACGTTGCGTTTGGAGGAGGAGATGATGTGTACGAGGTCGCCGAGGGTAGCCTCCCTTGCTGACGGGCGAAAAGTTCGTCTCTATCAGCTTGTCGAGGTCGAGGAAGACCATCACCGCCCGGTCCTTGTTGTGCGTGACGAGTTCGCCCTTGGCCCGCAGCTTCTTGGTGTATATCGAATCGGGTTCGAGGTAGTAGGATATGGCGAAAGAGAGCGACGCCACGAGCATCAGCGGAACGAAGAGCCCGTAACCGTTGGAGAGCTCCGCGATAAGGAACACCGACGTCAGGGGCGCCTTCATGACACCCGTCATGACACCCGCCATGCCCACGAGCGAGAAATTGACCACCGACATCTCCATACCGAAAAAGGTATTGCAGATGTAGGCGAGCGTCCCGCCGACGAAGGCTCCGGTGAAGAGCGACGGCGCGAACGAACCGCCCACCCCTCCGGCGGCGTTCGTCACGGCCATGGCGACCACCTTGAGGAAAAGCGTCCCCAGCAGGAAGAGCACCACCACCCACGGAATGTCCCGGTACTGATAGAAAAGCGAATTATTGAAAAGCGGCTCCACCTGTCCGTGCATGAGGTCGATGAAGGATTCGTACCCCTCGCCGTAAAGGGGCGGGAAGAGGAAGATGAGCAGCCCTATCGCCACTCCGCCGACAATCCAGCGGGTGGACTGCTTGCGCATGTTTCCGAAAAATTTCTGCACCTTGCCGTTCACGGTCAGGAAGTAGAACGACACGAGCCCGCACAGCACGGCGAGCACGACGTACATATGGAGGTGCTGGAGGTTGAAGGTTCCCCCCACGCTTACGTTCAGCATGGGGTCGAACCCCTTGAGAAAGAGCACGAGCGTGGTCGATACGACCGAGGAGATGAGCAGCGGTACGATGGCCCGCATGGAGATGTCGAGCATCAGCACCTCCAGCACGAAGATGAGCCCCGTAACGGGAGCCTTGAAGATGGCCGCCAGGGCGCCCGCGGCACCGCACCCCAGCAGCAGCGTCGTATCACGGTAATTGAGCCGGAAGACCTGCGCGATATTGGAGCCGATGGCCGACCCCGTCAGTACGATGGGAGCCTCGGGCCCCACCGAGCCGCCGAATCCGATGGTCACGGCTCCGCCCACCATCGAGGTATAGCAGTTGTGTCCCCGGATGCGCGACCCCGTCTTGCTGATGGCGTACAGCACGCGGGTGACACCCTCCGAAATATTGTCCTTCACGATATGCTTCACGAACAGCGAAGCGAGGATGATGCCCACAGCCGGATAGACGAGAAAGAGATAACCGGCCGTATCGGCGGGTATCCAGCTCACGAGGGAGTGGCGGATGAGATGCAGGAGCCATTCGAACGCATAGGCGGCGAAACCGGACACAAGACCGACGACGATGGCCAGGACTATCATCAGTTGCTGTCCCGACAGGCGCCGCGTTATCTTCATCAACAGGACGTACGCCCTGTTAAGTATCTTTTTCGAGCTCTCCATATCACCCCGTAAGCGCTGCCCGGAGCAGCGTCGCTAAGGCATGCAAGGTATCAGAACGGGCGGATACCCATGATTTCACGCACGTCGGCAACGGTCTGCGAAGCACTCGCCCGCGCCTTCTCGGCCCCTTCCGACACCACCCTGCGCAGGTACGCCTCATCGCCCTTGATGGCCTCTATCCGCTCCCGTATGGGGGCTATGGCCTTGATAATGTCCTCGGCGAGCTGCTTCTTCAGGTCGCCGTAACGTATCTCGCACCGGGCGTACTGCTCCCTGAAAAAGGCCACGGTATCGGGCGCGGACACCGCCTGCATGATGGTGAAGATGTTGGCGACACCCTCGCTCAGGGGAGAATCCGGCTCCGTGGGACCGGAGTCGGTCACGGCCCGCATCACCTTTTTTGCGTATCGCCTCGTCGGAATCGGCCAGGAAGATGCCGTTGTTTTCGCTCTTGCCCATCTTGCCCGTACCGTCCAGCCCCGGTATCTTCACCAAATCAGCCCCGAAATTGTAGGGCTGGCTCTCCGGAAAATACTCAACGCCGTACATGTTGTTGAAACGGCGGGCGAATACGCGCGTCAGTTCGAGGTGCTGCTCCTGGTCCTTGCCCACGGGCACATGCGTGGCGCGGTGGAGGAGAATGTCCGCCGCCATCAGCACGGGATAGGTGAGCAGGCCGGCATTGACGTTCGAGGGATTCTTTGCGCACCTTGTCCTTGAAAGAGGCCGTACGCTCCAGCTCGCCCACATAGGCGTGCATGCCGAGCAGCAGCGACAGTTCGGTCACCTGCGGCACGTCGCTCTGCACGTAGACGGTAGCCACGTCGGGGTCGATGCCCGCGGCGAGGTACTCGGCAAGCACCGTCCGGACGTTCTCGTGCAGGCGCGTCGGGTCGTCATGCGTAGTCAGCGCATGGTAATCCGCGATGAAAAAAAGTAGCATTTCGCATCGTGCTGCATTCTGACGAAATTGCGCAGCGCCCCGAAATAGTTTCCCAAATGGAGCTGTCCGGTGGGTCTAATGCCACTGAGTACTATATCCATGTCTTCTCCGTTACTGTCTTGGCGACGTTCTACAACCGAACAAAAAGTAAGGTAAAAAACCATATATTAGCCATTTTTACCTACTTTTGCTCCGTTCAGGAGATTAAGGAAGAGATGAAGACATACTGGAGACTGCTCGGCTTCGCGAAACCGATAGAGAAATACGCCATACCCTATTTTTTCTGCACGCTGCTGTACGCATTCTTCAATGTCTGTACCTTCACGCTGATAATGCCCATCGTCAATTCGCTGTTCTCCCCCGACGGAGCGCTGCAGGCCGTTACCGAGATGCCCGTTTTCAGCATACGTCATCTGACCGACTACATCAGCGCCCTGCTCTCCTATCTCCTCTACCGCCTGTTCGGCAGCGACTACGACATCATGGACGTGCTGATAATGCTCGCCTGCGTGGTCGTCACCGCCTCGCTGCTGAGCAACCTTTTCCGCTACCTCGCCCAACGGATTATCGAGAACATGCGCGTGCGGACGCTCTGCCGCCTGCGCGACCGGGTATACGAACACGTCCTGAGCATGAACCTCGGTTTTTTCAGCAACGAACGCAAGGGCGACATTATGGCCCGCATCACCTCCGACGTACAGGTCGTGCAGTTCTGCATCACCAACACGCTACAGGTGGTCTTCCGCGACCCCTTTCTCATTCTGTTCTACGTGGTCGCCATGCTGGCCATCTCCGTCCAGCTCTCCCTCTTCTCGGTCATCTACCTGCCCGTCGTGGCACTGCTGATTGGGACGATAGTGAAACGCCTGCGCCGTTCGGCCAAGGAGGTACAGGAGTCGTTCGGCGAACTGACTTCGGTACTCGACGAATCGCTCTCGGGAATGAAAGTGATAAAGGGATACAATGCGGAAACCTTTTTCGGCCGCCGCTTCAACGACATCAACCGCAAATTCTCCGACATCTCGCGGCGCATCGCCTACCGTCAGCAACTGGCCTCGCCCATGAGCGAATTCCTCGGCATCGCGGCGGCAGCCGGACTGCTCATCTTCGGCGGCATCCTCGTCACGGGCGGCAAGCTCGATGCGGGCGGTTTCCTTACCTACCTCGCCATATTCACCCAGATAACCCGCCCCATGCGCTCCTTCACGGATGCCTTCGCCACCATCAATCAGGGCATCGCCGCCGGCGACCGCGTCCTGCGTCTGCTCGACACGGAGACCTCCGTCCGGAACGCGCCCGCCGCCGTACAGCTCGACCACTTCCGCGAACGTATCGAATTCCGCGACGTCCGTTTCGCCTACGAGGAGCGGGAAGTCATCTGCGGCATCAGCTTCACGGTAGAGAAAGGACAGACCGTCGCGCTCGTCGGCCCTTCGGGAGGCGGCAAATCGACGATTTCAGACCTCATTCCGCGCTTTTACGACGTGACGGCAGGCGAAATCCGCATCGACGGCCGCGACATCCGACAGTACGACCTGCACTCCCTGCGCGAGCGGATGGGCATCGTGGCGCAGGATACCGTACTCTTTAACGACACCATCGAGAATAACATCCGCCTGGGCAACTCCGAAGCCACGCGCGAAGAGGTCATGGATGCGGCACGCATCGCCAACGCCGAACAGTTCATCGCAGAGACTCCCCTACGGCCTGGAGACGAACATCGGCGACCGCGGCGCGAAACTCTCCGGCGGGCAGCGTCAGCGCCTCAGCATCGCCCGCGCCGTTCTCAAAAACCCCGAAATCCTCATCCTCGACGAGGCGACATCCGCCCTCGACACCGAGAGCGAAAAACTCGTACAGGAGGCCCTCAACACACTGCTCGAAGGGCGCACATCCATCGTCATCGCCCACCGTTTGAGCACGATACGCAACGCGGATAAAATCATCGTCATCGAACAGGGCCGCATCACCGAGGAAGGAACGCACACAGAACTCATCAGCCGCAAGGGCACCTACGCCAAACTCATCGAAATGCAGCAACTTTCCTGACAACCGCCATGCGGCGTTCCGAAAGCAACAGTCCTGCGCCGATGGAGGGACTACCGGGAACTCCTCATCGGAACAGGCGCCGCGGGAACACAATCCCACCACCATTCCACCTCTTCCGACCGACAAGCAAGCGTTTCCCGTCCCGAAAACTCCAGTCAGCCCGAATGTCCTGCATGAAATACCGCCCCATAACCCGCATTCTTTCCTTGGCCGCCGCACTCTTCATCCTGACGGCATGCACTCCGCACAACCTGCCGGACGGCTGGTACACGACCTCCGGCGAAGGCCCGGATACACGCATCGGCCCCTCCATCGTTACATGCAGCGACTTCGCCGCACTGCATCTCGACTCGCTACCCTCCGGCGAGGGTACGTTCATCTATCAGATAACGGGTACCGTCAAACCGGAAAAGCAGAAGCGATGGACAGCCGCCACCCGCAAGGCCGTCGGACGGCACATCGTCTTCCTTTACGAAGGCAACGTGCTGGCAGCACCCCGCATCAACATGCCGATAGACAGGGGAACCTTCGCCATCTCCGCCCCCGCCATCTCCGGCGACGCCGACCGGATGCGGGAAATCTTCCATAGCCTCGAGGCACAGATGCGGTGACCGGACGAGCATCGACACATGTTTGCGCAGCGGTACCGTCTTCCCCGCCATGGAACGAACCGACACCAAAAGCGGCGGGCAGGAGTAGCTCCTGCCCGCCGGCCAGTATTTCACAAGCCGCCCGGAACCTTGCTTTTCCGAACGGACCGAATACACTACGCTATTCGACCTCCCACGTTTCCCCGCTGTTCAGCAGGTCGTCCACGTTCTTAATCTTCGCCGTAGCCTGAACCTCGGCAATCTGCCGGGCCACTTCGCGTTCGTAAGTGGGTTCCGCCACGTCACGGATGATACCCAGCGCGACAGGAAAATCGGGATACTTCATGCTGGCCAGCATCACATGCACCATCGTATCCTTCTCGTGGGCGTCATGCACGAGGATGTCGTCGAGCGTCACGCCGTTCTCGCCGACGGTCACCACCTTCAGCTTCATGTTGTCGAGCATCAGCCCCTTGTCCATGTTCTTGCCGAAGAGCATCTTTTCGCCCTGACGGAGGGTGATGGTGTGTTCCGCCCGCACCTCCTTGTCGCCGGCGAACGCCTTGTGAGTACCGTTATTGAATATCATGCAGTTCACCAGCACCTCGATGACCGACAGGCCGTCGTGCTTCGAAGCGGCCACCATGCACTCCGTGGTCAGGTTCACCTCGGCGTCTATCGAACGGGCGAAGAAAGTGCCGTGGGCACCTATCACCAGTTCGCCGGGATTGAACGGACGCTCCACCGTACCGTAGGGCGACGTCTTGGTAATCTTGCCGAGCTTCGACGTCGGCGAGTACTGTCCTTTGGTGAGACCGTAAATCTCGTTATTGAACAGCACCACGTTCAGGTCGATGTTACGGCGGATGGAGTGGATGAAATGGTTGCCGCCGATGGCGAGCGAGTCGCCGTCGCCCGTCATCACAAAGACGCTCAGGTCGGGGTTGGCCGTCTTGAGACCCGTAGCGATGGCGTTGGCACGGCCGTGTATGCCGTGGAAACCGTATGTGCTCACGTAATAGGGGAAACGCGACGAACAGCCGATACCGGAGACCACCGCGAAACGCGAATGTTCCACGTCGGCATTGGCGGCTATCTGCGGCATGGCCTTCTGGATGGCACTCAACACGGCATAGTCGCCGCAGCCGGGACACCACTTAACTTCCTGGTCGCTTTTGAAGTCCGCAACCGTATATTTGAGTTCGCTCATGACTACTTTTCCAATAATTCGTTAAACTTATCGACCAGTTCCTCTTTCGTGAACGGAAGCCCCTGTACCTTGTTGAACTGTTCGTACCGGAACTGCGGGAACGACATACGCATGTAATTGGCGAACTGTCCTTCGTTCAGCTCGCATACCACGATTTTCCTGAACCCGGAAAAGATTTCGTACACGCCGTGCGGCAGGGGGTTGATGTAGTTGAAGTGGCAGAGGGAAACCTTCTTTCCTGCCGCCCGCATCTCCTTTACGGCCGATTCGAGATGGCCGCGGGTACCGCCCCAACCAACGACGAGCAGGTCGCCTTCCCGGTCGCCCAGCACCTCCTGTTCGGGAATGAAGTCCGCCACGCGGGCCACTTTTTCGGCACGCAGCTCCACCATCCGCTGGTGATTCTGCGGGTTGTGCGACGGAGACCCCTTCAAGATATCCTTCTCCAGACCGCCGATGCGGTGCTCCAAACCGGGCGTACCGGGGAATGCCCAACGGCGAGCCAGCCGCAGTCCGTCGCGCTTGTAGGGCAGGAAAGTCTTTTCGTCCTCCGGCAGCTCCCTGATTACCGGCGGATGTATTTCGGGATAATCCTTCATGGAGGGTATCTTCCAAGGCTGGCTGCCGTTGGCGATGAATCCGTCGGAAAGCAGCACGACCGGCGTCATGTGTTCCATGGCGAGCTTGCCGGCCATGAAAGCGTAATGGAAACAGTCGGACGGAGTACTTGCCGCAATGACTATCATCGGACACTCTCCGTTACGGCCCCAGAGCGCCTGCAGCAGGTCACCCTGTTCGGTCTTGGTCGGAAGGCCGGTGGAAGGCCCGCCGCGCTGTACGTCCACGACGACAATCGGAAGCTCGGTCATTACCGCCAGTCCCATGGCCTCGGACTTCAGCGAAAGGCCGGGACCGGAGGTCGTGGTAACGGCGAAATGACCGGCATAGGAGGCACCTATCGTCGTACAGATGCCGGCGATTTCATCCTCGCACTGTACGGTCTTCACGCCGAGGTCCTTGCGCTTGGCGAGTTCTTCGAGAATGACGGTCGCGGGGGTGATGGGATACGAACCGCAGTAGAGCGGCCGGCCGCTCTTTTCGGAAGCGGCGATGAATCCCCATGCCGTCGCCTGGTTGCCGTTGATGCTGCGGTAACGGCCTTTGGGCAGGTCGGCAGGCTGCACGTCGTACGTATTGGCGAACGCATGCGTATTGTGGGCATAGTTATGACCGGCCTTGAGCGCGAGGACATTCGCCTCGGCAACGACCGGATTGCGTTTGCCGAACTTGTTGTTGATATATTCCACGGCATGCTCAAGCGGCTTGTTGAACATGAAGAGGCACATGCCCAGCGCAAACATGTTCTTGCACTTCACGACACTCTTCACATCCAGGTCGAGCCCCGCGAGGGCCTCTTTGGTCATGGTCGTGATGTCGGCGACGATGATGTTGTAATCCTCTATTCCCAGCTCGGCGAACGGGTCACCCGTCGTGAATCCCGCACGGGCCACGCTCTTCTCGTCGAGCGTATCGCCGTCGATGATTACCGTGGCGCCTTTCCTCAGCCAGCAGGCGTTAGCCCTCAGGGCGGCCGGATTCATGGTCACCAGCACGTCGCAATAGTCACCCGGTGTCTGTACCGGATGGTCGCCGAAATGTACCTGAAATCCCGATACACCGGCCACAGTTCCCTGCGGTGCGCGAATTTCGGCAGGATAATCCGGGAAAGTCGAAATGCCGTTGCCCTGCAGGGCCGCGGTGTCGGAGAACAGAGTGCCCGTCAGCTGCATTCCGTCCCCGGAGTCCCCGGAGAACCGGATAACCACGTCATCCCTCTCCGTAATGCTTGTGTTTTCCATAATGCCTTCAAAGCAACGGAACCTTCAGCGTACGCCCACGTACCTTAAGTTCCCTGGTTTTTTAAATATTAGTAGTTGATTTATATATCAAATTCACTTAACTTGCGTCATACGTGACAATACGCGGAACACGGCTTCAAGCACCATGTCCCGGCATCCGGTAAATAAGCCCAATATTCATCCGCAAATGTAATGAATTCTAATGTAGGAGCAACCCATAAGGAAAAAAATATTTATCTTTGGCTGACGAAGTTTACAAATCGTAACAAAAAGCCGGAAAAAACCTTCTGCGGCACAGAAAGCCGCAGCCTCCGCACCCCTTCGACCGATACAACAAAACATATTGCAACCATGAACCATCCCATCAGATTCACGACACCCGAAGAGGCGGTGAAAGTCATCAAATCCGGTGACCACGTCCACCTGAGCAGCGTCGCCAGCGTACCGCAGATACTCGTCCGTGCGATGACGGCACGGGGCGAGGCCGGGGAGTTGCAGCACGTCCATATCCATCACCTCCACACCGAGGGCGAGGCCCTCTACGCCGTCCCCGAAATGGAAGGGATTTTCCAGCTCGACTCGTTCTTCGTGGGAGGGAATGTCCGGAACATCACCCAACAGGGTTTCGCCGACTACATACCGGTCTTCCTGAGCGAGACGCAGCGCCTCTACCGGGACGGCATCCTGCCGTGCAACGTGGCCATGATACAGGTCTCGACTCCCGACAGACACGGCTACGTCTCCCTCGGCACCTCGGTAGACGCCACGCTGGCGGCCGTGGAGTGCGCCGACACGGTCATCGCGGTCGTGAACCGGCATGTCCCGCGGTCGTTCGGCGATTCGTTCATCCACACCTCGCAGATAGACCTCTTCGTCGAGGACGACACACCGCTCATCGAGGAGCACTTCGCCGAACCGAACGACCTGGAGTGCGCCATAGGCCGCAACTGCGCAGCGCTCATCGAAGACGGAGCGTGCCTCCAGATGGGCATCGGGGCCATCCCCAATGCGGTGCTGTCGCAGCTGGGCAGCCAAAAGAACCTCGGCGTACACACCGAAATGTTCGCCGACGGCGTACTGCCCCTCGTGGAATCGGGCGTGATAAACGGTGCCAACAAGAAGATAGACAAAGGGAAGATGGTCTCCACCTTCCTGATGGGCTCGCACCGCGTTTATGACTTCATTGACAACAATCCCGGCGTACTGATGAAAGACGTCGGATACACCAACGACCCCTTCGTCATCGCCCAGAATCCCAAGGTGACGGCCATCAACTCGGCACTGCAAATCGACCTTACGGGACAGATATGCGCCGATTCGCTCGGTACGCGTTTCTACTCCGGCGTCGGCGGACAGGTGGATTTCATCTACGGCGCCTCCCGTTCCGGAAGGCGGCAAAGCCATCGTGGCCATGCCGTCGGTCACGAACAAGGGCATCAGCAAGATTGTTCCCGTTCTGGCCGAAGGGGCGGGCGTGGTGACCACCCGTGCGCACGTACACTGGATAGTGACCGAACACGGAGCGGTAAACCTCTACGGCAAGAGCCTCCAAGAACGCGCCCGTCTGCTGATAAGCATCGCCGACCCGGCGAGCCGCGAAGAACTCGACCGTGCCGCTTTCGAACGTTTCGGCCCGCACCACCACTATATCAAGTCGCGCTGCGGCATCTGACACAACGGCCGGCATACTCCCCCACGATGAAGGCCGTACCGAATTGCATTCATGCAATTCGGTACGGCCTTCAACATACGCGAACCGGCCCAGACACCGAAGTGCGGGACAAAGAAGCAGCCTCCCGACCGATTCGCATCTCCTGTTCCGGTCCCTCCATCTCGCCAAAATACAGGTTCCGCCGCCGCATACCGGCCAGCCGACCGACCCGTACCATGCTTTTCAGCGAATATATTACTATATTTGCGGATGCCGTAGGCGGCCTTACTCAGAAAACGAAACATACCATGCGCTGCAAACCATCCACGAACACGAAGCTCACCCTGTTCATCGTCCTGCTGCTCGTCATAGACCAGGCGGTCAAATTCACCGTCAAACTGAACATGGAACTCTATCAGAGCATTCCGGTCTTCGGCAACTGGTTCATCATCCACTTCATCGAAAATCCCGGGGCGGCATTCGGCATGCAGCTCGGCGGAACCTGGGGTAAGCTGCTGTTGAGCCTCATACGCATCGCGGCCATCGTGCTCATCGCATGGTATCTGCACCGGCTCGTCAAAAAGTCGGCTCCCACGGGAGTACTCGTCGGCGGGGCCCTGATACTCGCCGGGGCGATAGGCAACATGATAGACAGTGCTTTTTACGGCCTTATCTTCTCCGAATCAACACCTTATGCGGCCGCCACACTTTTTCCGGAAGGAGGGGGATACGCACCGTTCCTGCACGGCAAAGTAGTGGATATGCTCTATTTCCCCATCATCAACTCCACCTGGCCCGACTGGATGCCGCTGATAGGCGGCAGGGAGTTCACCTTTTTCAGTCCCGTATTCAACATAGCCGACAGCTACATCACGGTAGCGGTATTCTATATCATTCTCTTTCAACGCAAATTTTTCCTTAAATAAGGACAGGAGCCCGCTCCGGAGCTCTCTTCGCAGAAACACGTCACAATACAGCCATGAACAGGTTCATCACAATGGTTCTGCTCGCTACGGCAGTATGCACCGCAACCGGAAGCGTTTCGGCACAGGAGGCCGACAGAATTCTCGGTATCTACAAAGTGGAGGGAGAGACCACGCACGAACTCTCCAAGGTACGGATATACAAGACGGGCGACACCTACGAGGCACGCATCATCTGGCTCGAACATCCCAACGACGAAGCGGGGAATCCTCGGCTCGACCTGCTCAATCCCGACCCGGCATTGCGGAGCGGCCGTGCCGACGCCATTGTACTCGTGCGCGGTCTGCGTTACGATGCGAAAAAGGAGCGGTGGACGGGCGGTACGATATACAACCCCGTCGATGGCAAAGTGTACGACGTACAGGCGGAATTCGATGGTCCGCAGGAGCTCCGGGTCAGGGGGTATATCGGAAAGCCCATGTTCGGCAGAGACCTCGTCTGGGAAAAAGCTGGAGTAACGCATACCGGTCGACGAACGGAAGAGAAGGGGGCACCGCACGCGGTACCCCTTCTCTTATTTTCCCTGCCGAGTCCACCGCATCATCACCGGGACACGACACCCTTACGGCACACGCCCACGCCGCATGGGAGCAGCAACGGACGGAATGTGCCGAACCGAACGCCAAGGAGACGGCAACAAAAAGCACCGTGCACCCGGGCCCTCCCTACTGCACCGGCAATACCGTCCGGACCCGCGGCAGGTACATCCATTCCGGCCGACTCCAGCCTGAGACACGTACCCGACCCGGCATACGGCTCCGTTCCCGCCATTTCGCTCCGGTGGGCCGGAGCAATCCCACCCGACCGCATCCGGAACCCGCAAGCCGGCCATTGCAAATACGGCCCCGAAACGACTGCGGCGGCCCCGAAAAGGGCCGCCGCACACTTACCGATACCGAAAGATTACTTCAGATAGGCTTCGGTCGTACCTATCATGTAACCGTCCATATAGACCTCAACCCGATAAGTGCCGCTGGTAATTCCGGCACCGTTATAATAGAGGCCTACTTCAAGGTCTTTGTTCTGGTAATCTATCTCGCGTACCGCCGAATAGGTCAGTTTGTCGCCTTCGTAGTCGAAGAGCGAGGAGATGTCGCTCGCAAGGACATAGCCGTCCGGGCCGGTGATGCGCACATAGACATTCCGTTCGCCCGGCGTAGCCAGGTCATTAGCGGTCAGGATGAAATCCACCCGGAGCCGTTCGGCGCGGGAAGCACGCGGTACGACCCGGTCATTGGAGTTCAGCGCGGTCAGGACGATATCCCTCGCCCGAACGATGGCTCCTACCTTCACCCGGTTGGAGAGTTCCGAAGCACGTTCTTCGGCCGCCTGCGCACGGATACGCTCGTCGTTCACCTGCTGACGGAACGCCACGTTCTCCTGCGTCAGGCTCCGGTTAAGCTGGTTGAGCGAATCTATCTGCTTGACGTAATGGCGCATGATGTCGCGCATTGTACCGAGCTCCTTCTCGTACTTGCGGATGGTAGCGCGGTTGATGTTGCGTTCGTTCTGGAGACGCTCCATCAACGAATCGGCCCGCTGCCGTTCTACACCGAGATTATAGCTTATCGAATCGTTATCGACCTTGAGGTTGTCCAGGTCCACGATGAGGTCATTGATATTCTCCTCAAGTATCGCCTTCTCGGCCTTCGCTTCGGCCTTCAGGCTCTTCACCTGTCGGAAATAGATGAACGCCAATACACCCAACACTACCACAAGGAGGATAATCACTATCTGGTATCCCCTGATGGACTTGGAGGTACGCTCGGGCGCATTGTCTCCCTGACTGTTATATTCTTCTGCCATAAGATAAAATATTTAAGGTTAATATTCGCAGTTCCAGGTTTTCCGGGCGCCGCGCTTCCGCACAAATATAACGATTATTCGATTGGAAAAGCCCAACCCGCAGCGGCAAAGCCGATTTTCCGAAACAAAAATAAATATATTCGCCGAAAACCGAAAGCGGTTGCGGGACGGTAACCCGGCCCACAGTTCCGGCGCGCCTCAGCGGCGCCAACCAAAAACATCAAAGCGCCCCGAATCGTACATCAGTCCCCCGTATTCTACCAGACGGGCCCGGACACTTCCCACCCTCAGCGGCGATTCGAGGAAAACCGGTACCTTGTTGCCGTCGTCCGATATCCATACGAAGAACTCGCTGCCCTCCTCGAAACTGTCGGCCACATCGTTCACAAGCTGGCAGGAGAATTTCAGCGTATTGACCCTGCCGAGCCCCCGTACTTCCCTGACCTCCCGGCCATGATAGGTATATTTGATGAATCGTACGGTATCTTTCAGCAGCAGGGCGAGCGTTTTCGACTGCCCCGGTTCGTACGCCGCTATATCGTGCATCCGGAGCGTATAAAAGAGCGATATGCCGTCCATCGCCTCGCCCGCGAGCTCCACGGCGACCTCTGTAGCCTCCGGGTTCCGGTGGTCGCGGAAAGCATTGTAGGAGACACCTTCGTCCCAATCATAGACGAAAGCGCTCGAAAAGCGGTAATCCCCCTCCAACAGTTCGGCCTCGGCCTTCACCGGCCGCATATCCGAACTGCGCAGCCAACTGTGGTAACGGTCGTCGAGCTTATAGAACCAACTGAACATGCCCTTGACGGTGGCACGGGCACTTATCCGCAAAGCGGGTACACCGTCCGCCTCATCCTCGTCCACGGTCAATACGACGGTACCCATATCCGTATTCGGCCACATGGCGGCCCGGTAACTCACCGTATAGACCAACCGCTCCCCCGCCGCCGAAGGCGGGAGTCGTCCGGTCATCCTGCGCCCGGCCGGTCATCCAGCAGAAGACGACCGCCGCAAACATCGCTATTTTCCCTATCATTCCGGTAATCATAAATCAATCTGCCGTTTACGCAGGAGAAGTTCCGCCGGACAAACCGCCGCGGCCATCCGCCCTCTCGCGCAACAGGCTTCAATCAAAACACAAGATAGCGTTTTCCCGCATATATCCGTACCGTCGGAAGCGACAAATCACGAAATCATCCCGAAATCCGTCTCTCCCCGGTTCACGTACCGTTCCTTCAGCCTGGCCAGCAGGACATTCTCCGGCAGGGTCAGCGAAGGGTCGGCAGCCAATATCTCTTCCGCCGCACGCCGCGCATACTCCACCACCGCCGCATCTTTGGCCAGCGATGCGATTTTGAGTTCAAAAGCCGTGCCGCTCTGCTGGGTCCCCCTATGTCACCCGCACCGCGGAGTTTGAGGTCAAGCTCGGACAGACGAAAACCGTCGTTCGTCTCCACCATGGCGTCGAGCCGTGCCCGCGCCTCGCGCGAGAGCCGGTCACCGCTCATCAGGATGCAGTAGGACTGCTCTCCGCCGCGCCCGACACGACCGCGAAGCTGGTGCAACTGGGAGAGACCGAAACGCTCGGCACTCTCTATCACCATCACCGTGGCGTTCGGCACATCCACGCCGACCTCAATGACCGACGTGGCGACCATTATCTGCGTCGTCCCTTCGCGAAACGCCCTCATGCCCTCCTCCTTCTCCTCAGCCGGCAGTTTGCCGTGAACGACCGACAGCCGGTACTGCGGCAGGGGAAACTCCCGCGACATCGTCTCGAACCCGTCGTACAAATCCTTGTAATCCATCTTCTCGGACTCCTTAATGAGCGGATAGACCACATAGACCTGCCGACCGCGGGCTATCTCACTGCGCAAGAAACCGAAAAGCTTCATGCGCTGGGAATCGTACAGGTGCCGGGTAAGGATGGGCTTACGGCCGGGCGGAAGCTCGTCTATCACCGAAACGTCGAGGTCGCCATAGAGTGTCATCGCCAGCGTGCGCGGAATGGGTGTTGCCGTCATCACGAGTACGTGGGGCGGTCGGCTGTTCTTCGTCCACATCCGTGCCCGCTGCTCCACGCCGAAACGGTGCTGTTCGTCTATGACCACCAACCCGAGGTTGTCGAACTTCACGCGCTCCTCGATAAGCGCATGGGTACCGATAAGAATGTGGAGTCCTCCGGAAGCGAGCTCTTCGAGTATCCCGTCGCGCTCCCGTTTCTTTGTCGAACCGGTCAGCACCGCTACCCGCACGCCCACCCCTCGACCATCTTCGTTATCGAGGCGAAATGCTGGCGGGCCAGTATCTCCGTGGGTACCATCATGCAGGCCTGAAAACCGTTGTCGGCAGCCAACAGCATGGCCATAAGCGCCACCAGCGTCTTGCCGCTCCCCACGTCGCCCTGCAGGAGACGGTTCATCTGGTGCCCCGTGACCGTATCGGCCCGTATCTCCTTCACCACCCGTTTCTGGGCTCCGGTCAGCTCGAAGGGGAGCTTCGTCCGGTAAAACCCATTAAAAAACTCCCCCACGCGGGGAAAAAAGAAGCCATCGGCTGCAGTGGTACGGGTGACGCGCCGCGACAGAATAGCGAGCTGGATACCCAGCAGCTCCTCGAACTTGAGGCGGTACTCCGCCTGCCGGAGCAGCTCCTGCGACTGCGGAAAATGGATATTGCGGAGCGCCTCCCCCAGCGGCAGCAGACCGTGGGCGGCGACTACCGACGGCGGCAGCGTCTCGGTAATATGCCCCTGCACCTGTTCCCACAGATTGCAGACGAGCTTGTAAATCCCCTTGGAACCGAGCTGGACACCGGAGAGCTTCTCGGTAGTGCTGTACACTCCCTGCAGCCCGCCGCCCGGCCGGTTCACCAATGCTTCGACGAGGTCGATTTCCGGATGGACGAAGGAGAGTTCGCCGCGGAACAGTGCTGGCCGCCCGAAAACGATGTATTCGCGCCCCGCCTCGATGCGTTTCTCTATCCACTTCGTACCGCTGAACCACACCAAATCGGCCGTGCCCGAACCGTCCGAAACGAAGACGCGCAACCGCCGTTTGCGCCCCTCCCCTTCGTAAGCCATCCCGGTCACACGGGCCCGCACCTGAATATAGGCGGGCGCATCGGGCCCGATATCGCCTATGCGGAAAAGTTTCGTGCGGTCGACGTACCGGAACGGGAAATAGTAGAGCAGGTCGCCGAACGTACGGATACCCAGCTCGCGTGCGAGCACCCCGGCGCGCTTCTCCCCACGCCGGACAGGAACTTTATATCGTAATCGAGTACGGTAGCCATCTGCCTGCAACCTGTTTCCGATACCAAAAGTAGTAAGAATTTCCGGCAAAACGCACCCCCGTTCCGCCGGGAGGCCGGCAGCGGCGGACCGCACCGGCCAATCCGCCCTCCTGCGACCGCCAACTCCAGTGCAGAAGAGCGCCGTCCCAGTCTCCTGTCCGCCCGTTATGTCGCGAAAAAGAGAGCACATCTGCGGCTTTTACACTATTTTTGCAGGTGCGGGCCGCAGGCCCCGATACTATCGAGAAAAATGGACGACTGAAAGAAAGAGAGGCTTAGGCGGGCCTGGGCGGAAGCGACAGCAGGAAACAGGCGCCGGAGCCGGGAGGTAAAGATAGGCAGCGTCGCCATCGGCGCCGGCCATCCGGTGGCCGTACAGTCGATGACCGACCGCAATACGAACGATACCGAAGCCTGCATCGCGCAGACCGGACGCATCCGGCAGGCCGGAGGCCGTATCGTGCGGCTCACCACGCAGGGGCTCCGGGAAGCGGAGAGCATGCGTATCATTGCAGCCGAGGTACGCCGCCGGTGGCCCGATACCGCACTGGTGGCCGACGTGCACTTCGTTCCCCAGGTGGCCGACGCCGTAGCAGCATTCGCGGACAAAGTGCGGATAAATCCCGGCAACTACAACGACCGCGGCGGCAGCTTCGAGGCGCTGTTGGAGAAGTGCCGCCGAAGCGGTGCCGCCCTGCGCATCGGCGTGAACCACGGTTCGCTCTCGCCCAAGATGGTAGGACTCTACGGCGATACGCCGGAAGGCATGGTGGAGTCGGCCATGGAGTACCTGCGCATATGCCGGCGGGAGGGTTTCGACCGGGTGGTCATCTCCATGAAGTCGAGCAACACCCGCGTCATGGTACACGCCTACCGGATGCTCGTGGCCGCAATGCACCTCGAAGGGATGGACTATCCCCTCCACCTCGGGGTAACGGAAGCGGGCAGCGGACTGGAAGGACGCATCAAATCGGCCGTCGGCATCGGGGCGCTGCTGGCCGACGGCGTGGGCGACACGATACGCGTTTCGCTGACCGAACCGCCTGAAAACGAGATTCCCGCCGCACAGGCCATTACGGCCCACTTCGCGGCCGCAACGGCTTCCGAAGGCACGTTCCGCAGGGGACAGGAGGCCCTGCGGGAACCGTTCGCCTATTCGCGCCGCCTTACCGCATCCGTCGGCCGGATAGGCGGGGACAATCCCCCCCTGCTCCGGTCGGAACTGCTGGCCGACGAAGCCGACGCCCTGCACGACGGACGCATTGCCGTCATCGAGGCCGTGGGACCGCATCCCGTCGAGGAGTGGCGCGAGGCGATAGTCCGCATGGACGCCGCCGGCGACCGCCGTCCGGTCATCCTCAAGCGTACCTATCCGTCCTGCGACCGGACGGAACTCGCCATGCAGGCCGCAGCGGACTTCGGCGTTATGTTCATCGACGGACTGGCCGACGGCATCTGGATAGAAAGCGCGGCAGGAACGCCGCAGGCCGACACCGACAGCATAGCCCTCGACATTCTCCAGGCTTCGCGGGCCCGGATGAGCAAAACGGAATTTATCTCGTGCCCCGGGTGCGGCCGGACGCTCTATGCCCTGCAGGATACGCTCGCCGTCGTCAAAGAGCGCCTTTCGCATCTGAAGGGGCTGAAAATCGCCGTCATGGGCTGCATCGTGAACGGTCCCGGCGAGATGGCCGACGCGGATTACGGTTACGTGGGAGCCGCACCGGGCCGGATCACCCTCTACCGCGGCAAGGAGCCCGTCCGGCGCAACATTCCGCAGGAGGATGCGCTCGACGCGCTCATCGCGCTGCTCCGGTCGGACGGCCGCTGGACGGAACCGGAATAGGAGCGCAGACGCGGGCCGCAACCGAGACCGCCGCCCGGCTCCCTTCTCGAAGGGACGATACGGCCGTCCCGGACGAAACACATGCAACCGACAAGCCCATGCAGGAATGAAGACGATATTGCCGCTGACATACCTCGGCAGCACGGAATACTTCCGCTGCCTCTACGACGGAACGTGCGTGATAGACCTCTACGAGCACTACGTGAAACAGAGTTACCGCAACCGCTGCGACATCCTGACGGCCGGGGGCCCCGCGTCGCTCACCGTCCACGTCGTCAAGGGAGGCAGCATCCGCAAGCGGCCCGTGTGCGACATGCGCATCGACTACTCAAACGCTGGCAGCACCAGCACTGGATGTCCATTCTCTCCGCCTACAGGAATTCCCCCTACTTCGACCATTACCGCGACCGTTTCGAACCCTTTTACAACCGGGAGTTCACTTTCCTGGCCGACTGGAACATCGCCCTGCTGGAGACCGTCACCGGAATACTCGGTACTCCGCCGGCGCTCCGCTTCAGCGACTCCTACATCGAGGCCGACACGGACGACCGCGACCTGCGCCCCGCCTTCGAACCGCTCCGGGCCAACGGGCGCACCACGGCAGGCGGCGTATACGAACAGGTCTTCGCCGACCGCTTCCCCTTCGTTCCGAACCTCTCCGTCATCGACCTGCTCTTCTGCGAAGGCCCTGCGGCGAAAGCGTTCCTCACGCAGCCCTGAACGACGTCTGTCCCCCAAAAAATCCGGCACCCGTCTGCGGATGCCGGACCGTTGTTTCCGTCTGTTCGCCTATTTACCGATGGGCGGCGCGATATACCAGCTGACATACGTGACGCCTCCGGCCGATGCCATGGGGAAAGAACCGATAACGGACTTCCCGTCGGGTGTCACATAACTGATAAAACCGCTGCCGGGAATGATGATACCGTACGTATCGTAAACCCAGTCCACCATGCTGCCGAGGTCGGTGCCCGTATTCAGGTCGTAAACCATACATGCGGTGACGCCCAACGAACCGAGTCCGATGAAGGCGATGCCGTCGTCGGTCACGTGCGTACCGGAACCGCTTCCGTAATCGTTCACGATGACGGTCGTTTCGGTCTCGGTATTGTAGAAAGCGGGGGTTTCGGAGGTGTACATGGAGATACCGTCGTCGGATACCGAATCCTCACAGTATTTGGTGGCTATCCATTTGCCGTTGGGACTCACTTTCGTATTTTCGGCAGTACATTTACAACCTTTGACGAGATGCGTTTCGTATTCGGTGCCGTCGCCCATCTTCATGGTGACGGGAACCACCTCCCGCACATCGTGGCCTACCCATTTCGGTGCCGCAGTGTTCTCGCCGTTGTTCACCCAGTAAAGCATACCGAAATCGAAGCTTTCCCACGAGGTCCCGTAGATGATTTCGCCGTTGGCGGAGATGCCGCGGGCCATGCCGCCGTACCAAGTGGCTTCATCGCGGTAGTTGAGCTCCGGCCACGGCAGTTCGTGCGGCACGCCGTCTATCCACAGCAGGGCTTTGCAGGGGGCATTGTCTTCGCCTACCCTGCCTTTTACCGCATAGCCTACCCAATACCTGCCATCTGCCGAGACACTCGATATGATGGGGGCGCCGCGGTAGCCTTCGTATGCATCGAGCTTGGTGACATTGCCTTCGGTATCGACGATAATCATTCCGCCATGGGACCCGTCATGGATGAACAGCACGCCCTGGTCGGAAATGCACATGTTGTCGGTCATGTAGTAAACCGCCTCCGGATAGGGGCCGAATTCGTAAACATCTCCCGTCTCCATGTCGATGATGGTCGGGGAATACTGCCACGAATCGTCCGGGGCGATGGAGGGCACGAATCCGCCCACATATTTGCCGTTCGGAGAGATGGCAGCCCCGGACTGGAAGGTTTCCAGCCGACGGTAACGGACAAACTCATTATCCTTCGCCAACTGGTTTACCGTAATCTGCTGCACGGCCTGTCCGGCCTCGACGGTAACGGTCGTACTCCGTTCGGCACCGGTTTCGTTGTCTTCGACGGTCAGGGTAAGCGTTTTCCCGTCTTCGCTCTTTTCTGCTTTCAGCCACGAAGCACCGGGAGCGACCTCATAATCCGCAGGCGAAGCCTTGACGGTGATTTCGAGCGGCTGATTCTCTTCGCCGAGAAAAGTACACAATACCTGGCTGAGATTCACATAGTGGAACGTCTCTCCCTCCGTAGATTTGCAGCCCGTGCATGCCGCCAGGGCCAGTACGACGGCAAGGCCTTTGGATAAAATTCTTTTCATTGTTGGATAGGTTAACAGTTAATATAAACAATTGTCGGCGGTCTCCGCATTCCGACCATACTTATACAAAGGTACGAAATGAATCGTATATAAATACGCTATGTTTAAATAGTAACGTATTTATACCAAACCGCATGTCTACCCGAAAATAACAAAATATATACGCAGGACAGAGGCTATCCCCCCTCCGAAATACATAATCATGCAGTCCGACGCGGCGAATGAACTTCAGACAGTCACCGCCGGCCGCCTCCTGCAATTCGAGTAAAAGGGCGACGGTACTCCATTTCTTGGCACGAATCCCGGCACAATGAATACGGCCGCCCGCCCATACCCTCTGTGCCCGGAGGGCAGCACAGGAACATACCCGGCGCCGAAAGAGAAGAAAGCCCCCTCCCCGGCAGGCTCTGTCGGGAAAACGGCCGTCGGACACACTCCCCGCCCGACACTGCCAAAGGGACGGCCGGAAGATTGTCATCTTCCGGCCGTCCCATCAATATAAGGTTTGCTGCAATCGTATGCCTGCCGCTATTTCGCCAACGACGGAGCGAGGTACCAGTTCGGCGCAGAAGCTACGATACCCTCCGTCTCGAACGTAGCGCCCCACCAAATCTCCTTGTCAGGCGTCAGGTAAACGAGGTATCCCGAAGGCATATAGATACCGTACAGGTCGAGAATATACTGCTGGAGCGTACCGAGGCTCTCGCCGGTCTCTATCTTCACTACCTGGCAGCTCGACGTGTACAGACTCGGCGTACCGATGAAACCGATGCCGTCGTCCGTTACTACCATACCCGAACCGTCGCCATACTCGCTCATGATGTAGGTCTTGTTGTTCTCTACATCATAGAATGCAGGAGAAAAAGCCTGTTCAATACTGTTGCCGTCATCCACAGCGGTTTCGGTACGGAACGTACCTGCAATCCACCTGCCGTTGGGGCTTATCTGATACTGGCCTGCCCAGCTAATCATACCGTCCACGATATTATAGTCGTAAGTTCCTCCGTAACCGTCGGGGCGCTGGATGGTGGTCACTTTGCGGACATCCTCACCCACGAAATGTACGTTCCGGTCGGCATCCCAATAAATCATACCGAAATCTTTGTTATCCCACGTGGTACCGTAAATGATGGAGTGGTCTTCGGAGAAGCCGCGGGCCATGAGGTTGATTTCCCCGTCTTCGTACGGCCCCCTGAAATTCTCCTCCGGCAGGGGCAGCATGGTCGCCGTTCCATTTTCGACAACGAACGGCCTGTAATAACCGTCCACCTGGTCCCATCCTACCCAGAAACTGCCGTCGGCGGATATGTTGGAAATACCAATCGCAGCGGTATTCATACCGGGAACTTCCAAGACATAATAATCCTTTTCATTCACATCGAATACCTTTATGCCGCCGTTAGCCTCTATTCCATACAGAATTCCGGTATCGGTCATGCAAACGACCGAAGTCAGGAATACGAGTGATTCGGGATAGGGGCCCAATTCGATACGTTCGTCCGTTTCGAGGTTGATGAATACGATATAAAAGAGCGCTCCGGCAGATTCGTCACCGACCGAATAGTAACCGCCGACCCACTTGCCGTTCGGGGAAATCACCGACGAGTGCAGGTCGGCCAACTTACGGAATCGCATGGGGAGGTCGTCGTCGCTGAGCTGAATCACCGTAATGGTCTGCTCCGCCTGTCCTGCGGTTACGGATATCGTGGTGGTTCTCTCCATACCGTCCGCATTGTCCGCTACGGTAAGCACGAGGTCATTTCCCGATTTCTCGGCGGTTACCCACGAGGCACCGGGCGTAACCGTCCACTCCGCCGGAGAGGTTTCTACCGTAATAGTAAAAGGTTCGTTGCCAGCGCTCTGGAAAGTACATGCTGCATCGCTCAGATATACGTACTGTTTTTCGGAAGTTCCGTTCTCCGTACATCCTGCCATGACCATGGCCGTAATGCCAAGCGCCAAAACTGTTTTCGATAAGATGTTTTTCATAGTCTGATATTAGTGTAATGGAATTGCTGCTCTAACCTGATGCCTCTTCACGGAGAGGAACGGCGCAAATGTAATAAGAAAAAAATAATATTTAAAAACACTTATGCCCGAATAAGAATATTTTTAGCGAAGTATTGCACGGTTTTTACATGAATAGATATTTATAACACACCCACCAATATTATATATTTATCCGAATGCGGTTTGTATAAATAAAACGGTGTGACCGCTCCGAATAGTATGCAAGGAAGGATAAAGTGTCGGGCACGGCGGCAACCATAGCATACGAAAAAACGGGGCCGCTGACAGCGGCCCCGTGATTCATGCAATACCTGTTCGGATTATTCCGGGAGATAGAACGGTTCGCTCAGAGCAACTTCCTCTGCCCAACCGCCCTCTATCGGGCCGTTCTCGTTCATGGCCAGCACACCGATGTAGAACTTGGCACCCGCTACGAAATCGGGAATCGACGGGTCGATTACATAGTTGTTCTCAATCGATTTCCTATTATAGCACCATCCGAGGCTCAGATAGTTCGTAATCATCGTAATCATCTTGTTCTTCAGGGCAGCCATATCATGCTCTATCTGGTTGTCCCAATAGTCGCCGCTGACGATATCGTAGAAGTAAGCCCTCGTGTTATCCGAAGTGTAGTTGATAGCGATGTTAAAGCCTTCCATCGTCACGTCGGTCACCGTGATGGTGAAGTCGCTTGCATCGGGCAGCGCTGCATTCGCGTTGAATGCCGGCGTGGAGTTGGCGTACTTCTTCACGAGGAACGGCTTGTACATTTCGTCGTAAGCTATTACATAAACATCCAGCGGATTCTCGAGTTCGAGGTCGGTAGTAGTGGCTGCTGCCTCCAGCACCTCATTGGTAGCGGACGTGATATACGTCCCGGCCACTACGGCACCGATGTTGATGTCCTTCCAAGCATCGAACATGTCGAGCGTCAGACCCTTCCAGTTGTTCACGCCGAACATCGTTCCGTCCGCAGCGCCTTCGGTCTGCTGATAAAGAACGAGCTGCTTGCAGAGCGCGTTGGGAGTTACGGTATAGTTCTGCATGTAGAAGTCCTTGGCACCCTCCGTATATACGAAGTTCGGTATCTCGTCGCTGCCCTCTGCATAGGTGGTGAACGGAATTTCGAAGAGCTGGGTATCGCGGCCGCTGCGGTCCTGACCGACGCAGTAGAATACATACTCGGTAGCGGGCTCAAGGTCGAAATAGTTCTCGGCCCAGTCGAATACCTCCGACTGCGTCTTGATGCTTGCCAGTTCGTCGTTCAGGAAAGCCTCCTTGTCGGCTGCTGTACCGCGCGCATACTTGTAGGTGTAGTAGTCGTTCGTATTGGTGATACGGAACGCTGCGCTGTTATCGCCTATATAATAGGTTTCCACAACGAAATCGGAAGAAGCCGTCTTGAAACCGTGAGCGCTCACGGGACCGGCTGCGCCGTCTTCGTCATAAGCCATCGCATATACGACATAATATTCGCCGGCCTCCAGTTCGTTCCAGGTGTGAGTAATCTCCTGGTTGCTCGTTTCGGTCTGCATACCTACGATGTCGCCGTTCTCGAAGTTCTCGCGGTCCTGCTCCGAGCCGATAGCGTAGTTGAACTTGGCAGTCTCTTCGGTAGGCACGAACTTAACGGTTACGTCGGAAACGCCCGGAGTGCCTACGAATTCGATAGACACGGTCGGTTCGCCGAGAACCTTTACAGGGCCATTTTCGGTCTCACCACACGCGGTAAGCAGCAGACCCAGGGAAGCGACCATCAAAACACACGGTTGAATCAATAGTTTTTTCATCTGTCTTTGAATATTTAGTTGTTTTAGGAAAAACACTTCATGTATTTCCGTTTATAAAGGGTTAATTCAATTCACTTGTTCCGCAACACGGAGAACCCCGACGCTGTCCGGCTCCTCCTTCACATTACAAATATATTTACATTTTTTTAAAATCCCAATTTTGTCGGTGCAAATCATTCGCTGCACCGCATTAATTTCCGGCGGCTGCGAATCCCCGTTCCCGCCGTTCCTCCCGCTTTTTTTCTTTAAAACACAGTCCGGCAAGACCTTAAACGGTACGGCGGCCTTCACAATACTAACGCGGCCGAAAGCCGGTTTAGTATGACGCAGGCCGCAGAATAGCTTCCTGCGCCGCTTCCGTACGGATGCAGACGACCGTTACTGCCTGCAAATATATAATTTTTTGGCTATACGCTATCATCCGATACCACGAATCCCACAAAATATCGTTCCGGCCGGTACGGTAACCGGTACGGATTCCACCGGCAAGGCCGCCGGAACGGGTGTCTGCCGGGAACCGCAACGCACCGCGGCCCGCCCCTTCCGGGACAAACCGCCGCAATCGGACAGGACCGGCGGCCGCAGAAAAATCAGGGGAAAAGCTCGCAGAGCCTCTCCCCTGAAAATCCGGCGTTCCTTTCCGGCCGGGTACGCACGACGCGCACCGCGGCGGGCAAAGAGCGGAGCGGCGCTATACCACACCGCCGTCATCCTCACCGCCGCCTCCCAGAGGAGGTTCGGGCGGATTATAGGTAACGGTCATATTGAACGTTGCGGTGCAGGTACCCGTGATGGCGTTTCCGGCATCATCCGTGAAGTCGAAAGTCAGCGTGTACACCTCACCGTTCCGCTGTACCGTCATCTTGCCGCCTGCCAGCGGAGCCTGTGCGACCGCCGCATCGTTCTGCGTATCGAAATACCAGCTTCCCATCGGGAAAAATCGGGTCTACGACACCGAGATTGTCCTGACCGTACGTAATGGTATTCGGCTGGTTGTCGCTGTTCCTTACAACCGTATATTCGCCGTCGGGCAGATAATATTCGTTATCGTCGTTGTGCGGTATCTTCGTCGAGTAAACGGAGAGCTTGAGTCTGTTGCCGCTTCCCCGGTACACATAGGGCCATCCCGAAGTGTCGTATTCGAGTCCCGTCCCCCAGATATACATATCCCACGTCGCGGAAAGACGGGTATCTCCGCCGTCTGCCTCGGGAGTATTCGGGAAGAAGTCCACGTTGCAAATCACATTCGTCATATCCGTAATCTCGACCGGCCCGGTCAGCGTCGAGAGGGTCGGACCGCCCTGTTTCACCGTGATGGTAATCGGTTCGAGTTCCTCGGCCGTCGGCGTGATGACCACATACCCCGTACGCCCGGGGCACCCGGTTCGTCGTTCGCATCTACCCCGATGCCGATATAAGCCTCGTCGTCGTTATTGACTACGGTGAGGTTAATCCACGGCACCAGATTGCCGGCTCCGTCCGACGTTCCGGCCGTCCAGTCGGTCAGTACGGCCTCTACGTTGCACCGGTACACGCTGATATCGTTATAGCGGAACGAACACTCCAGCGGGTCCATCGTAACGCTCAGCGAAGGCTTGATTTCCTTGCCGTTCTGGGTTACGGTCACACTCTTGGCGGCCACCGATTCGTCGCTCGGCGTCACCACGATGCGGGTAGCACGCGGCGAAGTGGAGGGGTTGTCGTCCACCGTCACGGTAAACTTGCCGTCGCCGGCCTCCACATGAGCCCAGGTACCGTCCGCCTCGGGTGCTGCCTTCCAGGTCATTCCCTCGCCGTCCAGAACGACGGTCACCTCCTGTGCGGGAGCGCTCTCACCCACGAATTCCAGTTTGTCGGGCGTCAGGGTGAACTCCACTGCCACGGCCTCGCCGGCCTTCTGCGTCACGGTTATCTCCTTCGCCTTGACGTTCGCCGAAACGGCCTCGACGGTTATCTTGCCCACACGCTGCTCGGGGCCGTTGTCCGTCACGGAGACGGTGATGCCGTCGCCCGAATCCGTCTTCACGGCCGTAAGCCATGCCGCCGCCGATTCCGCCACGGTACATTTCCACTCGACATTGGAGGTCACCCCAACGTTCTGTGCGGGACTGCCGACCGCTTCGAACGTCAGGGATGTCGAACCGACCGTCAGTGTTGGTTCGCTCTCTGTCGGTTTGTCGCACGCCACGAACGCCAATGCGCACGCTGCGGCAACCAATGAAACGATTTTTTTCATAAGGTTTGCAATTAAGGGTTTAAAATACGTCACTATATAACGTATATCTTCGATACAAAAATATATTATTTTACAAACTCTTGCAATCGGCAGCCCCATTTTCTTACAGAACCAGGCGTCCGACGGGCCGAAAAGAGCACGGACTGCGTAGATTTCACACATCGGCCGGAAAGCGTCTGAAAAAGCGTTCCGCACCCAATCCGCCGGCCGCCGCCGAAAAGAGGCCGCCGGCCGGATTTCCGGCAGTCACGATACCCGGCACAGCCGACAGCCATCCCGGCGGCGCGTCCGAAACGGCCGCGAACGAATCCGGCAATACCCGAAAGCATGTCCGGCACCGAACGGCGAACGACCGGACATGAACCGGGCATACGCCCGGAGGCCGCCCGTTCCGACATAAAAACAGGCATCCCGCAAGGGGATGCCCGACGATACGCACCGCTGCTGTCTCACACGCCCCGGACGCAACAACCGCCGGCCGGGCCGCAGGGTAAAATTACTGTCCGAAACCGGGGTCCGGGTCTTCCGGTTCCTCGGGTTCTTCAGGTTCCGGAGCCGGATTCTCCCAGAAATTGACATTCGATTCGGTGACCTTGGACACGACAGTTCCGGTGATATCCCATCCCGCATCGTCCTTGAAGTTCATCTCTATCGTATAGGTGTCGTCCGCGCCGAGGGCAACATTCATGGTACCCTCCCAAATCGGGGCCGACTCGGTAATCTCCCCGTCTTCGATATGTACGTACCACGAATGCGAGATACGGATGGTCAGGTTATTCGCCTCTCTTCCCTGTACGACGGTGAAAGGCACCCACTGCTCCTTGCTGGGAAAGTAGTCGTACCACTGCACATCATACACGCCGTCCGGAATATAAAAAGAGTTCGTCGTCGTTGTAATTGATGCGGGAGGTATAAAAAGCGAGTTTGAGTACGTCGCCGTTCCGGAATAGACGTACGTGCCGCCGTCCAACGTACGCGTGAGCCCGGCACCCCACAGCTCGCATTGCCAACTGGATGCCTGAGTGGAGGTATCCCATTTCTGAGCCGGCGAGAGATAATAGTAGAAACCGCCGGCCGGATTCATATCCTCCAGCGTCACGTGGTCGGTCAGGCTGGAGAGGAACTCTTTGCCGGGGCCCTGGGTTACGGCTATCGTAATGGGCTCGATGCCCTCCGTATTGGTACGGATGACCACCTCGCCCGAACGCGCCTCCAGACTGGAGTTGGGCTGTACCCTCACGACGACGTTACCCGAAAGCTCCTCGGGCAGCCTGGAGACGCTCAGTTCTATCCATTCGGCCGGATTGCCCTCGGCATCTTTCGCCTCGGCAACCCAGGTACATGCCACCGCTGTCACCCGCAGCATCCTGCTGGCAGTCTCGTTGTAGGCGAACTCCATGGCATCGGTAGGGAGAGACCGTCAGCGAAGGCACCTCTTCGGCAGGCTGCTGGGTCACCCTTACGCTCTTGGCCGCAACACCCTCCCGGTCGGGAGTGACGATAATGTTCGCGGCACGCTGGAGTTCCGTATCCTCGTAGGCATCCACCGTCACGGAGATTTTATCGCCCGATGCCTCGACATGAAGCCACGAGGCCCCCTGCTCGGCGGCGGCCGTCCACGTCAGCCCCTCACCCACGGCAGTCACCGTAACCTCCCCTGCGGTTCGGTGCTGTCGGCCTCGAATTCGAGCGATACGGGATTCACCGAAATCGAATACTCCGTCACCTCGCCGGCCTCCTGCGAAACCGTGACGCCTATCGGCTTCATTTCCGGATGGTCTGTAGCCGAAACGGTGACGGTACCGCTCCTCTTTTTCGGCAGTCTCGTTGTCGCTCACGGTCACGGTAAGCGTTTCCGCATCGGTCTTGGAAACGGTCAGCCACCCTTCGAAACGGTCGTCCACTCCACGGCGACGCGCCGGACACCTCGCATTGCGTCCACTCCACGGCGAATTCGGCTTCCAAAGGATTTACTTTTAAGGAAGGCTGTTCCTGCTTGGTAAATATACACATTCCGAATGTTTATCGCAACTTGCAGGCGATATTTTTTCTCCCGGATACCGCAGGGCGAAAAAGCGCCTCCGGAAAAACGGAGAAAAGGCAGCCCCTGCGACTGCATGTCGCAAGGCTGTCCGTTTCCGCCGTCCGGCGGATGGTCCGGCAACCGTTACTGCCCGAAACCGGGGTCGGGGTCGGGGTCAGGGTCAGGGGTCGGGCTCCACGTCCTCTCCCGGCTCTTCCGGGAAGAAGTTACAGCTCGCCTTGGTTACGGTACCTTTAGCTGTACCGGTTATCGCATTGCCTCGGTCGTCCACAAAATCGAACGTGAATGTATAGGTATCGGGACCGTCCACCGCCACGGTCATGCTGCCTCCCGTCAGCGGGCCGGCCTCCGCGAATCCGCCGTCATCCACTTTCATGTACCAACTGCCTTTCGGATAGGTCAAATCTCTCACCTCCCTTCCGGCTTCGACAGTATAGGGCACTATGTCCGCCTTATTGATGATGACATCATACTGTTTCACACGATACTCGCCGGCAGGCAGGGTAAACTCCTGGTCGTCATTGAAAGGAATATTCTCCGAAAAGAGCTTCAGATAGATGCGCGTACCGCTGCCGAGGAACGATTTGTTGCCGTACAGGTCGCTCTCCTGAGAAACGCCGCTGCTCCACATGTCCATTATCCAATAGGTACCGGGATTCGTGGTATCCCACGTCTGACTCGGAGAGATACTGTACTCAAGCGCTCCCAGCGGCTCCATATCGGATATCGCCACCGGGCCGGTCAGCGTAGAGAAGAACTCCTTGCCCGCCTCCTGGCTGACAGGAATGACGATATCCGGAATATTCTCCACTCCCAGGGCATAGACGGTCACCGAGGCCGAACGCGCTTCGAGCGTCTCGTTCCTGCCGACCGATATGCTGAGGGCCGAATGAGCCTCTGTCTTTATCGTCTGCGCCTTTACCCAACCGCCCGCATCGCCTTCGGTATAATCCACGCGAACGGCCCAATCGCAGTTCACGGCCGTTACCGTGATAATCCGTTCGACACTGCCGTCATACGCAAAAACAGGGACCTCCTTCGGGTCGGCATCGAGCGAGGGAGGCAGTATCTTCCCCTCCTGCACCACACGCACGGCCCGCGGTCTTACATCGTCCAGACCGGGGGGGGTATGATGATGTTCCCCGAACGCTGGTCGGTTTCCGGATTATCGCTCACCGATACGGAAATTCCGTCGCCGTCGGCAGTCACCGTAATCCACTCCTTGGCGGCATCTTCCGGAGCTGCCGTCCATGTCAGTTCCGGATTGCTGACCGTAACGGCGACACGCTGCGCCTCCGCACCCTCTCCCGCAAAGGTGAGGGATTCGGGACTGACCGTGATGGAACCGCCCGGCTGCACTCCTTCACCGGCCTCCTGCTGCACGGTGATGCCGATGGGTTTGATTTCGATATGGTCTACAGCCTTGACGGATACCGTACCGGAACGTTTCTCGGCCGTCGGGTTATCGGTCACGGAGATGAGCAGCGATTTCCCGTCCTCGCCCAGCGAGGCGGAGAGCCACTCCTGCGCCGCCCCCGACACTTCGTGCGTCCACTCGGTATTCGTTGCCGTGACGGCGACGCTTTGGCTGCCATTGCCCGTTGCGGCGAACTCCAACAACGTGGGTTGCACCGAAAGCGATGCAGCCGTATCCACAGGCTCCTTTCCGCAGGAGACCGCTGCAACGGCAAGCGGAAGGAGCATCATCCACAGAGAATAAATTTTTTTCATTTGCTACAATAGTTAAAGGTTTTCGGTTACGCTTATTACAGCATTGACAAATATAGTATATTTTAAAACAACAATCAATAACATATAAATATTTCAGTATCCGAAATACCGATAAAAGCTTCCCATTTCTCCATAAAATTTCCGTAACCGCCGACAGGAACATCCGTCGGCAAAGAGGACGCACCGACCGGCTTTCCGGAAAAAAGCAACCCCGCACAGATATGGTGCGGGGTTGCTTCCGATATAAAAAGAGAGCTGTCTATCCCATACGGACGTCACTCGGTAGGCGGGCCGAAAGGCGGCAGTTCTCCGCCCTCGTCCGGGTCTTCCGGTTCTTCCGGTTCGCTCGGGTCGGGACGTTCGAAAAAAGTTCACGCTTATATTATCGAGTTTGGTCACGCAGGTTCCCGTAATAGAGAAGCCGGCGTCGTCCTTGAAGTCCATCGTCAGGGTGTACTCCTCACCGCTGCGGGCCACATGCAGGGTACCGGACGATATGGGCGCCATGCCGCCGTACACATCCTCCTCCGCATCGC
>VOFF01000006.1_pt1 | contig 70827 bp, 112 predicted proteins | sample 5384061 | NCBI WGS metagenome assembly VOFF01 (sample SAMN12384725, study PRJNA508395) | human gut metagenome | isolation source: healthy gut E | host: Homo sapiens | reverse complement strand
CCTCGACAAACCGGATAATCGGGAAAAAATAACCTGAAAAGCTTAACTTTATTTTGCAGGTTTTTCTAAGTTTAGTCTAATAACCGGCTGATTTATAAGTAGACATTTAGGTCAAACTACCTAAAACTTCAAAAAAAAGCACAAAAGTATCGTGGCACAGTGCCTTGATGTATTTGCGGGATTGTCTTACCTCGAAAGGGATGGTTTACTGATGCACATGGTAAGATAAAGAAAAAAAGTGGGATTAGACTAAAATCGGAGGCACCTGATGCTGGCAACAATCATGCCCTTTGCCTGTATGGGGCTCGGTCTTTTGATCGGATTTCAAAAACACCACAGGCATATAGAGCGGTAGACTGGGTGACGACGATTTCCCTGGTTATACTGATGATTACCATTGGCGGAAACGTAGGAACCAACAAAGAAGTGATTGCCGAAATCGGTACAGTCGGGTTTAACTGCCTGGCAACCTGTCTTTGTGCCATCGTCGGCAGTGTCCTGTTCTGTCTGCTTATCGAAAAAACCGTTCTTCCTTTAGAGGAATATAGCCAAATGCAATTAGACGATTCGGAAGGGAGCGCAAGGCTTAGCGTTGACTCAGACGAGAAAAAGGGCATCGATCCGATTTTGATTCTGATCCCTGTCAGCGTCCTGGCGGGCGCTTTTGGCTGTTATTTCTTCATGCCAAAAGACGAAGGTTTTCCTTCTCGATTACGCCCTTTGGACGTCTTTAGTGATTCTCTATACCAGCGTCGGTATCGGAATGGGACAGAACAAGAGCGTATTTCGGTACATCAAAATGGTAGGTTTTAAGATCATCTATTTGGTGCTTGGAGTCTGGGTCGGCAGCATGGCCGGCGGTGCCGTTGCAGCGCTCCTGACTGGCATGCCGCTGAAATATGCTGTGATTTCGGCAAGCGGTGTTGGCTACTACAGTATGACGGGAGCGACCATGCTGTCTAGCTTCGGTCCTGAGGCAGGTGTCTATGGGTTTATGATTAACGTGTTCAGAGACTTTTTTACGGTACTTCTTCTGCCTATCTTGGGGCGGGTAAGTAAAAGTGCACCCATCGCATCCGGCGCTGCCGGGAACATGGATTCCATGTTGGTGCCTGTAACAAAAAGTGGTCGGCAGAGAGTTGGGACTGGTGGCGCTGATTGTTGGCATTGTTCTGACCTTTGGCGTACCAGTGATTTTACCTATATTGTGTAGTGTTATGGCGTAGGCCGCCATATGATATAGAGGGTATTTCGATGAAAGTATTGTTAATCAACGGTCAGAACCACAAGGGGTTCAACATATCACATAGGGAGGATTTTGGCGGAGAAGCTGACGCTGCCTGCGGAAATCGACGAGATATTTCTCCCCCAGGGATATGCCGCATTTTTGCTGCGGCTGCTCCAGGTGCTTTATGGAGGGTGAAAGCCTTTGTCCCCACTACGAGACGACAAAGCCGCTGACGGAGCGGATGGATGAAGCTGACGTGCTGATTTTTACATCTCCAGTTTATGTTTACCATGCGACGGGTTCCATGAAGGCATTTCTTGATCACTACGGCTACCGCTGGATGGTCCACAGACCTGAGGCGAAGATGTTTGGCAAGCAGGCGGTTGTCATCTCTACCGCGGCAGGGGCAGGCATGAAGCCAACCTGTAAGGATATTGCCGACAGCTGTTTCTTCTGGGGAATCGGCAAAATTTATCGCTATGGGCTGGCTGTTCACGCCATCAAGTGGAGCGAGGTATCGGCAAAGAAACGGCAGCAGATCGAGAAGAAGACCAGCCAATTGGCGTCGAAGATCAAAGACAGAGCAAGGAGCGTGAAACCATCGCTGAAGACGAAAGGCCTCTTCAAGGTCATGAGCATCGCGCAGAAACGCGGCTTTAACCCGGCAGACAAGGCATACTGGGAAGAAAAAGGGCTGGTCTACAGGCAGCGCTAGGCCGTGGAAAGATAAGTAAAGGGAGAATCCATGGGAGCATATGAGTTTGAGGATCCGGCCTTTGCTGATTGGGAAGGGAATGTCTGGATGTGTATCTGCTCTCATGAGCAAAAAGCTTTTCAATGGGTATAACGGAAGAAGATTATAAAGAATTTGAGAAAATGAATATCAGACATTTTAAATGATGAAGAGAATGCAGGGAGACAGCTTTAGCAACGATGGAAATCGTGGCAGCAGAACCCATATTTTTTTTTATTTCTTAATAATCCTTAAGAAATAAATACCTATATTGACTATATGATACTTTGGGCATAAACTGGAATCAGAATAACTGATGTAATGAAATAGGGAGGTTAAATTATGGGCGACTTTATAACTGTTTTGATGTACGCCTCGATGGTGTCAGGTTTTGTATTTCCTTTGTCACTGATCGGGTCAATCAAAAATGACAGCTTTGCCGGAACTGTCCTGGCAAGCATCACCATTGGAATCATCGTGATGACGTTGGTTCTGCTGCATTCATAGAGGCAAAACGACATGAAATGATAGGCACCGAACCCGCGAAATTCTTAATAATTCTTAAGTTTGCCTTACCCCTATTGACGATGCTGAATTATTGGAATAAACTGATAAATAAAGTAGGTGGGACTTTGTTCTATTTAAATATTATAAATTGACTTTACTTAGAGGGTAATACGCTATGGATAAGAGAAAGATTTTGATAAGAGCAGGGGTTCTCGTTCTCGTTATTGTTGGAGTGATTGTCTGCGGTATTCTGTCAGTGAAGAGCAACAGCCTCTTTGCAGAGAGCAAAGATGGGTTGTGGAAGGCCTATATCGTGAAAGACAGGGTTAATCCTGCAGGTGGATACCAAGGTTATCTATTTTATTACGGCAACCATCAGGGGATATTGGTGAAATCAGTATTGAATGCCTGGCAAATACAGATAGAGAGACTAGCCTCCTCAAAGCGGGAAGTCACAACTTGGGACCCATTGAAAGTCTGTTAGTCGGCAACGCAAATAGAGAGGGGTACGCCTTTCAAGAGACAAAATTTAAAAAGATGAAAGGCAGTTCTCTTGGCATTGTCTGGAATGATAGTGGCGAAGAACGCTACTCAAGTTTAACTTTTTAAGGAGATTTAATGAATGTTTGAATTATTTGGAGTTATTTTTACGATTGCGCCGCTAGTCGCTTCCATTATCGCGGCAGTGTATGCTTACAAAGCTTACGAACTTGTAAAGCTGGAGCGGGATATCAGGATTGCAAGAGAGAAGGCAGAGCAGAATGAGAGTACAGAAGCATAACGTTATGATCCTTATCGCGTCGTTGCAAAGATTAAGGAAAAAAAGAGGATTATCAAAGTGTAGAGAAAGGCGACATCTTCCAACTGAGATTTATGATTGGTTAGAACAAGCCGCTGAGCGAATATATATTTTACCATTGAATGCAGCCGCGCTATTGACCCGGCTGTTTTTTGTAGGTACAATGAATAGAAATACTACAGAAAATGAGGTTGAGCGGATGGACGTGAACATGACAGCAGAAGAATTTTGCCGCTATGTCTGGCAAAAAAAAATATCTTGTAGAGAGAAGATATGACATAATGGACGAAGTGATTGACGAACAAATCAGTGTGATAGGAACAGGTGCTCACGAAATGTGCCCCTAATGTAGAGTCATTTATAACCTCCATCACCCGGGAAAGTCAGGAATGGGACGGCGCTTTCATCATCAAAGATCAGTGGTATCAGGCAACGGAACTATCTAAGTCCCTATTTTTGGTAATCGGTGAGTTAGCAGTGAAAGAAAATGGAGGAGACGGCATTTTGTATGATATGAGATTTCGTTTACCATGGTCTTACGGAAAACGGCGACAGGTTGGAAACTGCTGCATGTGCATCAGTCTGTGCCAGACGCCAACCAAGCTCGCGATGAATTCTTTCCCCCACCGCATGGTTGAAGAGAGCAGCCGCCAGATTATCTACAATCTGCGTCACGATACGATGACAGGTCTTTTAAATAGACTTTATTTGAAAGAAATCGTTAATCGGGCTATGGCAGAAGAAGCGGCGGGCAAGATGCTGATGATGGATATTGATGATTTTAAGCGTCTGAACGACCATTATGGACATCCCTTTGGGGACAAGGTTTTGATCCTTTTCGCACAAAGCCTGAAGACGTCCTTTCCGCAGGCGATGATTGGCCGAATTGGCGGTGACGAGTTTATCGTCTATCTTCCAGGTAGATCAGACACAGTTAGAGAACAGATTGATAGGCTGCTCCAGGATTGGAAAGAAAGCCAAGGCGTTTTTTGGCGTTGCCACAGCAAGTGACAATCAGCGTTGGCATTGCCGAAGTGCCAAAGGATGGGAACAACTACGAAGCTGTCTGGCAAAAAGCAGACAAGGCTCTTTATCAGGCAAAAAAGAAAATGGGAAAGCGCAGATTGCAGGACTGGAATAATAAAAGAGCTGCGAAAACAGATGACGTATGCCAGGAAAATACAGCCAAATATTCTAACTATTCAAAAAAGCCATTGTGTGACAGTGGCTTTTTGTTATAATGGTTTCAACAGTCTTGGCGGCTTCGCCGAGAGGAAGAAACCATTGAATTACGGCATGCGATTCTAAATTCAGAGGAATTGCCGCAGTATAATGGTTTCAACAGTCTTGGCGGCTTCGCCGAGAGGAAGAAACCATTGAATTACGGCATGCGATTCTAAATTCAGAGGAATTGCCGCAGTATAATGGTTTCAACAGTCCGGGCGGCTTCGCCGCAAAGGAAGAACCATTAAGTGGCTGCCGTAAATTAAAAAGTAGGAGGTCTTATTGATGAAAGGAAAGGCTATACAAGCGAAACTATTAGAAACGTTGCTTTACTTGGACATGGTGGATGTGGTAAAACTACATTCTTGGAATCAGCACTCATGGCAACAGGGGTAATCAAGAAGCTGGGTAAGGTGGAAGATGGAAATACCGTTTCCGACTATGATAAGATGGAAATTGAAAAGGATATTCAATTAATACTTCCGTCGTTCCAATTGAATGGAAAGACAGCAAGATCAATTTTATAGATACACCGGGTTACTTTGACTTTGTTGGAGAAGTAAACGCCGCACTGCGAGCTGCTGAAGCCGCAGTGATTCTGGTGGATGCGGGCGCAGGTATTCAGGTAGGTACCGAAGCTGCATGGAATGCATGCGAAAGATACAAGAAGCCGAGATTTATCGTTATCAACAAGAGAGACAAGGACGAGTTTGACTTCTATAAGACCTTTGATGAGTTAAAGGCAAAATTCGGCGAAACACTGATTCCGTTCAGTTGGCCGCTGTCAGCAGAGATTGACGAAGAACTGAAAGAGGCCATCGCTATGGCCGATGACGAACTGATGGAAAAATACTTCAACGGCGAAGATTTCTCCGATGAAGAGATAAAGAATGGATTGGTAAAAGGCATTTCTGAAGGTGTCATCGTTCCGGTATGCTCTTCAGCGTTCCAATTGGGTGAAGGTATCGAGGGCCTCTTAGACCTTCTGCTTACATATGTTCCTACACCGCTGCAGCATGGACCGTATGCGGGATTCAACGATGACAATGAACCAGTTGAAAGATTGTCCGTTACAGATGCACCGATGTCAGCCTTTGTCTTCAAAACCATCGTCGACCCATTTGTCGGAAAGATTTCCATTATGAAGGTCGTTACCGGTAAGATCAACTCGGGCACAGAAGTCCTCAACGAGAGAACTGGCAAAGCCGAGAAATTGGGCAAGCTGTTCTTCCTCAGAGGTAAAGAACAGTTAGAACTGAACTATGCAGAAGCAGGCGATATCGTCGCAGTGGCAAAATTACAGTACACTCTGTCAGGAGACACCCTCTGCGATAAGAATGATGAAATCAGATATTTACCGCTGGATTTCCCATCGCCAACCTATTTCGTTGCTATTGAAGCTGCTGACAAAGCAGACGAGGAGAAAATGGGTTCAGGTCTTTCAAGACTGAGAGAAGAAGATCCGTCTTTTGTAGTAGAAAGAAATGCAGAAACGCATCAGACGCTTTTAGGCGGACAGGGTGACATCCAACTTGGCATCATCATGGCGAAACTGAAGGATAGATTCGGTGTTAACGTCAAAGTCGTTCCGCAGAAGATTGCATATAGAGAGACTATCAAAGGCACGTCCGACGTACAGGGTAAACACAAGAAACAGTCAGGCGGTGCCGGTCAATATGGTGACGTACATATCAAATTCTCACCATCTGCGCAGGAATTTGAATTCTCCGAAGAACTGTTCGGCGGATCTATTCCGAAGAACTATGTTCCTGCGGTTGAAAAGGGTCTTCTCGAAAGTATGCAGAAGGGTCCTCTTGCAGGATGCAAGGTAGTAAACGTCAAAGCTGTGCTCTATGATGGATCCTACCACGATGTGGACTCCAACGAAGTGTCCTTCAAGATTGCCGCTTCTCTGGCATTTAAGAAGGGTATCGTAGAGGCAAAACCTTGTCTGCTTGAGCCGATTATGCATATGGAAATCTATGTTTCCGACGAATATATGGGCGATGTTATGGGCGATATGAATAAGAGAAGAGGTAAGATTCTGGGTATGGAACCGCAGACCAACGGCGGACAGAAGCTGCTGGCAGCAAGCGCCGCAGGCAGAGCTTTCGATTATGCTCTTGGACTTCGCTCAATGACCCAGGGCAGAGGAAGCTTTGAATTGAAATTCGATAGATACGAAGAAGTTCCTAAAATGATTGCAGATAAGATCATCGCAGAACATCAGGCGGAATAATCAATAACGAAACACAGGGAGTTGCTGTATTACACAGCAGCTCCTTTTTTTCGTGCAAACTGTTCATATTATGAAACCAGTGGCAATTTATGAGAATTATTAGAAAAATATTGACCTTTGAAATCGGTTGGCTTATAATAGCCAAAATTCACCATAGGAACATAACGTTCACTATATGAACGGCAGTGTAAAACAGGAAGGAGGTAATTGATGAAGAAAAAAAAGCGACTATGTAAAGGTGATACCATCGGCATTGTGTCGCCAGCCAGCCCTTCTGAAAATAAGAGTGAGGTGACAAGAGGCATTGAAACGCTGGAGGCGATGGGCTATCAAGTCAAAGTCGGGCGTAATGTCAATAAGAGAAAGGGCTTTGTTGCAGCCACCGAAGAGGAACGGGCCGAAGACATCAACCAAATGTTCAGAGATGACACTGTCGATGCCATCTTTGTCACCCAGGGCGGTTATGGATCTGCCCAGCTCTTTTGACAAGCTGGACTTTGAAGCCATTGCCAGCAATCCAAAAGATTTTTACGGGTTTCAGTGATATCACATCCCTGCATCTGGCGATGAACAAAAAAATGGCAGGACTTGTCACTTTTTCACGGGCCAGGCATGGCGAGATTCAACAGAGAGGATTTGACGCCTTATACGGAGAAGCAATTTTTTAAGGCGCTGGAAAGTACGGAACCTTTGGGAGAGATCCCTTTAGCCGATGAGAAAAAAGTGGCTCAACCCCATAGGGAAAAGGGAAGTGCCAGGGGACGTTGATCGGCGGGAATCTGACGCTGATCTGCGCAAGCCTGGGCACACCTTATGAAATCGAGACGAAGGGACGGATCCTGCTCATCGAAGATGTGGATACGGAACCATGGATCTTCGACCACATGCTGTGCCATCTGAGAAATGCAGGCAAACTGCAGGGAAGCGGCGGGCATCATAGTAGGGGAATGCAAGAACTGCGTTCCGTTCAAATATGAGCCGGGTTTCCTTGTAGACACCAGCCTGGAAGATGTTTTTGGAGTATTATCTCAGCCCTCTGGGCATCCCTGTCTTATACGGGCTGCCTTTAGGTCATGCCGATGACCTTGCCACCATCCCCTTAGGCGTCCTGGCAGAACTGGACTGCGGACAGAAAACCTTCCGTATTCTTGAAAACGGAGTTGTTGAATAAAAAAAAAAGAAGAACGATGAAAAGAATGAGCAAATTAGCATTGGCGCTGGTACTTGTACTGGCCATGTCAGCAGGTTTTTCCGCCTGTGGCGGCGGAGGCGACTTTGATGCGTCAACCATGACCATCGGGTCCAGCACCAGCGTGGATACCCTGAATCCCCTGTCTTCCTATGAACAGCAGTCTTTTGAGATCATCGCCCTGGTGTATGATCCCCTGGTGAGATATGACAAAGAGCTGAACCTGTCTCCGGCACTTGCCGACGACTGGAAAGTCAGCAAGGACGAGAAGACCTGGACCTTCCATCTGAACAAAGACGCCAAATGGCATGACGGTCAGCCGGTCACCTCGGAAGATGTCAAATATACATACGAGCTGATGCTGGATACCGGACTGGGCTATATGTATTCCAGCTATCTGGAAGGTATTACAGACATTACCTGTCCAGATGAACAGACCGTGGTGATGAAGACCAAATTGCCAAAGGCCAACATGCTGATGAACACCACACCGATTATGCCAAAGCACGTTTGGGAGAAGGTGAAAAAAAAGAAGAACTGGAAACCTGGGATAATGGAGAAATGATCGGAAGCGGCCCTTATAAACTGGTATCCAATGAAAACGGCATCGTAAAGGTCAGCAAGAATGAAGAGTATTATCGCACGAAACCAGCAGTAGAAAACTACGTATTTGTCGAGTACAAGAACACGGACTCCTTGGCACAGGCGCTGAAGGTAGGCGAAATAGACGCTGCTGTCAACCTGTCGGCAACACAGTATTCACAGCTTGAGGACGAAGAGAACGTAACCGTCATCTCTGGAGAAGTACAGGGATTTATGCAGGTGGGCATCAACTGCTCAGAAAATCCATCCTCAAAAAGGAAATCCACTGCTGAAGGATGCAGAAGTTAGAAAAGCTATCGAATATGCTACCGATAAACAGAATATCATCGATATGGCCTACCAGGGACATGGAACAGAAGGGACGACCATGCTCAACGCCAGCGATCCATATCACTATGCGCCAAAAGGCGAGGAACTAAGAAGCTATAATATAAAGAAAGCCGAGAAAGCTGCTGGATGACGCCGGATACAAAGACAGCGACGGAGACGGCATCAGAGAAGATGCAGACGGCAACAAGCTTTCCTTCGAATTTATCAACATCGGCGATAACAGTGCAGAGGTAAAGACTGGGCAGCTGATTGCATCCACCTGCAAGGAAGCTGGCATTGAGATCAACCAGAAGACCATGGACAGCGGCGCTCTGCAGGATGCCATTACGGCAGCGGATTACGACATGTTCATGTGGGGCTGGGGCGGAGATTATGATCCGACCGTCATGATGGGCATTTTGACCACAGCACAGATTGGCAGTAATAATGAACCACAGTGGTCCAACGCAAAGTACGACCAGTTGTACGAGAAACAGCAGACAGAGATGGACAAAGAGAAGCGAATCGCGCTGGTTCAGGAGATGGAAAAAATCGCTTACGACGAAGCGCCGTACATCATCCTCTTATATGATAACAATATCCAGGGCTATAGAAGTGATCGCTGGACAGGCATCGAACAGGTTCCGGAAAAGGGCACCTACTACTTTAACATGACCATCGAAAACTACATCAACGCAGCGCCTGTCAAATAAGAAAGAGGCAATCTATGAAAAACAGCAGCGTAATTCGAAAGATATTGTATGCTCTGATTACCATTTTGGCGGTGATCATCTTCAATTACTTTCTCTTCAGAGTTCTGCCGGGTGATCCGATTTCCATGATTATGAGAAATCCGAAAGCGTCGGAGGCTTCCATCGAAGCCATCCGCGCTTCCTACGGGCTGGATCTGCCCTGGTACAGTCAATTTGTAGTGTATCTGAAGGGATTGTTTACAGGAGACTTCGGCACGTCCTTTGTCTACAAAGCACCTGTCATGGAAGTTATCGGTGCCAAGATTCTGCCTACAGTGGTGATGCTGGGACTGGCGGAGATCGTCGCCATCATCATCGGTATTTTCCTGGGCATCATGGCGGCATGGAAGAGAGGCTCAAAGCTGGATGTGGGCACTCTGAGTTTCTCTCTGATTACCTATTCCATGCCGACTTTCTGGCTGGGCATGATCATGGTAGTCATCTTTGCACTCAAGCTCAGATGGCTGCCCATCAGCGGCATGACTACCGCCGGCATGGTCTATTCCTCGAGCATGGAGATGATCGCAGACATGGCAGCCCATTTGATTCTTCCCGTCATCACCATGAGTATCCTTTTGATCGGCGAATATGCGCTGACCATGCGGAACACTTTGATCGACGTCTTGTCGGAAGATTATATCACGACGGCGAGAGCAAAGGGCTTTCGGGAGAAATATGTCCTGCGAAAACACGCAATGCCCAACGCCATGCTGCCAATGGTGACGATTATCGCCATCAATCTGGGGCTGGTCATCGGCGGTGCAGTACAGATAGAGACGATCTTCTCCTGGCCGGGAATCGGCAACCTGATGTACGAGGCTCTTTCCGCCAGAGATTATCCGGTGCTGCAGGGGATTTTCCTTCTCGTTACCGTCTGTGTCGTCTTAGCGAACCTGATCACGGATTTGATCTACGACAGGATTGACCCAAGAGTAAGAAATTAGGGAGGCGGACCATGAGTGCGAGCAACAATTTACAGAAAAACAAAAAATCTAAAGAAATCTGGCAGTCCGTCCGGCAGAACAAAATGGCTATGGTGGGCCTGGTTACACTGACCGTCTTTGTCTTAATTGCAATCTTCGGACCAATCCTCGTGCCTTTTTCAACCCAGGAGTTTGGCGGCATGGGTGACGTCCTCAGGCCACCCGGCGGCGATCATCTTCTGGGAACCGATGATATGGGCAGGGACGTCCTGGCGAACCTGATGGCAGGTGCGAGGATTTCCCTTCTGATTGGAGGGTCGCCACGATTATCTCTATGGCAATCGGCACTTTGGTCGGTATTTCCGCTGGTTATTTCGGCGGAGCGGTGGATAACGTACTGATGCGTCTGACCGACTTCTTTCTGGTCATACCGTGGCTGCCGCTGATGATGGTGCTGGCAGCAATCCTGGGAACGAGCATCTGGAATATCATACTGGTCATCGGTGTGACCAGTTGGGCAGGAACGGCCAGAGTAGTGAGGGCGCAGACACTGTCTGTCAAAGAGCGGCAGTTTGTAGAACGAACCCTATCCCTGGGTGCGGGAAACTGGCATATCATGTGGAAACACATCCTGCCGAATGTCTTCCCGCTGGTCTTTGCCAATACCGTCCTTATTGCAGCGACAGCCATCACCTCAGAAACTACCTTGAGCTTTTTGGGACTAGGCGATACGACTACGGCCAGCTGGGGTATGATGCTCCACTACGCTTTCGAGTGCGGCGCCACAGGCTTGGGTGCTTATTGGTATTACCTGCCGCCTGGAATCTGCGTCATCGCAGTCGTACTGGCATTTACACTGCTGGGTTACGCCTTTGATGAAATCCTCAACCCTAAGCTGAAAGAGAGGTAGACGAGATGAAGCTATTAGAAGTGAAGAATTTAAAGACCTATTTTGATACCTCAAAGGCCAGCTGAAAGCAGTGGACGATGTGAGCTTTGATTTAGACTATGGAGAAGCCCTGGGTCTGGTGGGTGAATCCGGCTGCGGCAAGACCACCAGTGCCCTGTCTATCTGCAGGCTTTTGCCGAAAGAGGGCAAGGTCTACGGCGGAGAGATTCTCCTCGAGGGCAGTGATCTTGCGAAACTGTCCGATGATGAAATCCGGCGTCATCGCTGGAAAGATATTTCCGTCATCTTTCAGGGGGGCCATGAACGCCCTCAACCCGGTTATGAACATCGGCGATCAAATCGCGGAAGCCGTCATGCTTCACGATGGGCTGTCAAAGGCGGACGCACTGAAGAGGGCGGGGGACCTTCTGGAACTGGTGGAAATCTCCAGAGGCCGCGTTGCCAACTATCCTCATGAATTCAGCGGCGGCATGAAACAGAGGGTTATGATTGCCATGGCCCTGGCCTGCAATCCCAAGGTGGTCATCGGAGACGAGCCGACCACAGCGCTGGACGTCATGGTGCAGGCACAGATCCTGAACCTGTTGGAGAAGCTGAGAAAGGAACTGAACATGGGGCTGATTCTCATCACTCACGACCTTTCCATTCTGGGAGAGACCTGTGACAAGATCGCCGTCATGTATGCAGGAAAAATCGTAGAGAGCGGAACCGTAGCTGATATCTTCGAAAACGCCAAGCACCCGTATACCAAGAAAGCGATCGGCTGCTTCCCTAATGTGGAAAAAGAAAAAAACGGATTCCAGACGGCATCAAAGGCGCACCGGCAAATATGCTGCATCCGCCTGCAGGCTGCCCATTCCATCCGAGATGCGAAATGGCAGCAGAGCAATGCAGGGTGGAAATTCCACAGCAGAAAAAAGGCAGGCACAAGCCATCAAGTGGCATGCCATCTGGCGGAGGTGTAAAATGGCAAAAAGAAAATGCATATATAGTAGAAGTAAAAAGACCTTCAGGTATATTTTTGATATCGACAAGAGAAAATTTGCCAAGAAGGACCGCAAGGTGGTCAGAGCCGTGGACGGTGTCAGCTTTGGTATCAGAGAAGGAGAAATTTTGTCTTTGGTTGGTGAGAGCGGCAGTGGAAAGACCACGACGGGGAAGGCAATCCTGGATCTTGCACCGGCCACGGGCGGGGAGATTTTCTTCGAGGGCAGACCTCTGGACAGAAGCAAAAAAACGGTCTGAAAGCCTTTCGCAAGGAGGCGCAGATGGTGTTTCAGGACCCTTATCAATCGCTGAACCCGAGAAACAGGATCATCGATTTGGTAGCGGAGCCTTTGGATGTCAATCATCTGGTACATTCTCCCGAGGAACGTCTGGAAAAAGTGAAACAGGCGTTGGAACAGGCGGGGCTGTCTCCTGCGGAGGAGTATCTGTACCGCTACCCTTACGAGCTTTCCGGCGGCCAACGGCAGGCGTGTGGTCATCGCCGGGGCGATCATCATGGAACCAAAGTTCGTGGTGGCCGATGAGCCGATTTCTATGCTGGATGCTTCTGTGCGTACGGGAATATTGAAACTTTTGCTTGGACTGCGGGACGAAAAAGGACTTTCTTATCTCTTCATCACCCACGATCTTTCTCTTGCCTGGCTGATTTCTGATCGAATCGCCATCATGTACCTGGGGCAGATTATGGAAATCGGCAGCGCAGATCAGATCATCAAAGGCGGGGTGCATCCCTACACCAAGGCGCTGACGGCCATCATGCCCATACCGGGCGTCAACAAGAATAGAAAGCGGGAAGTGCTGCAGGGAGAGACGCCTAACGCCAGCATCGAAATAGCAGGGTGCAAGTTTGCCAGCAGGTGCCCTGAAGCTTCGGAACAATGCTTTGAGAAACAGCCGGTTCTGGAAGAGATAGAAGCGGGACATTTTGCGGCCTGCCTGAAGTGCGGGAGGCAAGGTCTATGAGGAACAAGATTGACAGCTACATCAAAGCCAAACGCAGCGAGATGATAGAGGACATCCTGGAACTGATCAGAATTAAAAAGCATCAACGGGTGCGCAGCGGAGAACACCGAGGCGCTGAACCTGTTTCTGCAGAAGGCAGAAGCCATGGGGTTTAAGACCATGAAAACTTCCACAGGTGATGTGGGTATCGTCGAGCTGGGCAGCGGTGATCAGACTCTGGGAATTTTGGTGCATATGGACGTGGTCGGTATCGGCGATACGGACAAGTGGACTTATCCGCCCTTTGAAGGGCGCGTCGCAAGGGTTTCCTATGGGGAAGAGGCGTAGTGGACGACAAAGGCCCTGCGGTCATGTGTCTCTATGCGCTGAAAGCGATCAAAGAGTTGGAAATCCCGCTGAACAAGAGAGTCTGGCTCATCGTCGGTACTTCCGAAGAGGCAGAATGGACCGACATCGCCAGCTTTAAGAAAGAATTTCCTGTGCCCGATTTCGGTTTCTCTCCCGATGGGGGATTTCCCGATTTATAACAGTGAAAAGGGGCTACTGCGATGTGCAGATGCGCTTTATGGAGCCCTGCATTGACATTTTGGAAATGCTGGATTCTGGGGACAGTCCTAACACCATTCCTTCCCGGGCGGAAGTGAAGATCAGAAATCAGGAGAACCTGGTCTTTCACGGGATTTCCTGTCACAGCTCGGCGCCGGCCATTGGCATCAACGCCATCTCCAAAATGGCGGTGGAGCTGGGCTATCGGACAGAGTTCAACTTTATCCGTTTCCTCAACGATTTTCTGGCAAAGGATTATAACGGCGAAAAACTAGGCATGGATAAAAATGTGCATGCTGATCTGACGCCGACCCAGCGCAGCATCATCGTGCCGACGATTTTGAAGCGGGAAGGTGACAAGGTGCTGCTCAATGTCAACGTGCGCTCTTGCACCGGTGTCAGCAAAGAAGACGTCATCGCAGCTTTTATGCGGCAAAAGGAAAAATATTCTTTTGAGATGGAACTGTATGACTTTTTGGAACCCATGTTTGTCGATGAGAAAGAGGAGTTCTTACAGGTGATGGCAGAGGTGTACGCGGATTACGGATATGAGAGCAGCTTTCAGAGCGCTCTGGGTACGTCCTACGCAAAGTCCATGAAACATTTTGTCAGCTTTGGCCCGGTGTTTCAGACAGAACCCAGCTGTGCCCATATGGAAGATGAGAGGATGAGCATCACGGCGATGATTACAGCGACCCAGATTTACACCACCTATATTGCCACGATGGCAAGCCCCATCGGCGGCATCCGTAAAAATGCGGAGAAGATGACCAGCTTGGAGAAAGCATTGTTCCTACTGAGCCTGTTTACAGATCCGCCATACCATTACGACGTACCGGGACTGGTGGAACTGACTGGCATGAATCGAACGACAGTCTATCGAAACCTGTCCACTTTGGAGAAGGCAGGACTTTTACAGAAAGATCCGACGACAAAGGCCTATTCCTTAGGCCCACTGGCAGAAAAGATGGGGGAAAAAGCAAATGACATTAGAACGTGATAAGATGATAAGAGACTTGAAGGGACTGATCGACATCCCCAGCATCTCCTCGGATAAAGCTGCTGTAGAAGAGGCTTTGGACTATGTGCTGAAATTGGGCGAGCAGATGGGCATGCGATGTGAAAAAAGTCGCAGATGGGCAGGTAGGTATCATTGAAATCGGCCAGGGCGACGAAACCTTTGGCATCCTGACCCATGTGGATGTGGTGAATGCCGGCAGAGAGGAACTTTGGAAAAGTCCGCCTTTTGCCTGCGAAGTGCGCGATGGAAACCTCTATGGCCGCGGCGCCATTGATGACAAGGGGACCGACGGTGGCTGTCCTACATGCCATGGGCGCTGCCATGGAAAACGGAAAGCCTTTTCACAAGACGGTCAGGCTCATTGTCGGTACCCAGGAAGAGACGGAGTGGACCGACATGGATTGTTATACGAAGCACTATTCTCTGCCCGATTACGGGTTTACGCCTGACGGTGATTTTCCCATTGGAAACGTGGAGAAGGGGTGCATGGATGTCACCTTGCGTTTTCCTGCCGCTTTGGTGGATGAAGCACCTCTGCAGATTGTCGGGCTTGAGGCCGGTACGGCATTTAATATCGTGCCCGATAACTGCAGCGCATTGCTTTCAGATGGCAGGGTGATCGTGACGGAGGGAAAGGCGGTTCATACCTGCGCGCCGGAAAAAGGAGAGAAACGCTATTTTTCAAATGCCGGGCCTGCTCGAAGGTGTGACTCCCAACGGGTTTTCGCAAGTTTTGGAAATGGTGACAGAGTTCTTTTCTGACTGCACTGCGCCGAAATTGGGTCTGAGGACGAAGGAAGAGTATTTTGCAGGTGAATTTATACATCGAACAGTCTTTACTCCTGTGCTGATCACAACGTCAGGAAGTTTTGTTGAGGTGGGCATCAACGTCCGTTTCGCATATACGACCACGGAAGATGAGCTTTTGGATGTCTTCAACCGCCTGTGTCAGGAGTATGGCGGAGAAGTTGCCGGCATTACATCACTGCCTGCTGTCTTTGTCAGCCGTAACACACCTTTTCTGGAAGTATTGTCTGCAACTTATGAGGAGTCTACCGGATTTCCGCCCGACTTCGTCCTCGGTTACGGCGGTTCTTATGCGAAAGCCATGCCGGGCATCGTCAGCTTTGGACCGATCCTTCCGGGGATGAAAGATTGCTGCCATGAGGAAAATGAATACATTCCGCTGAAGGCACTGGAGAAAAACTGTGAGATTTATTATAGGGCGATTGAAGGGATTGCCCAGTGTGAGAAGTCTTTTCGCAGATAGACCATAAGGGTGCCTGACGATCAGATATGCGAAACAGGCCTGCACGGATCGCCCAGTTACCCTCTATTACCGTAAAAATGCAAAAACACCTAAAAATCCGATGACCGTAAAGAGCGCCCTCTGCGGTAGGACTGTAACCGTTGAAATTTCGTTATGTATTTAGCTGAAACTGACGTTGCAGCCTCTTGGCGCCTGAGATTTTTTGGGTGTTTTTGGTTGTTTTTGATTAAATGACGAGTAAATCATTTCTCGACAGTGCTTTTTGGGGAATTTCCACTGTGACCTATTTGAGACAAGAAAGCGCATAACTGAAAGGACTTTTTGCCGCAGGAAATTTGCCCAAAACCGTTGACAAAGGCAATAAAAAGAGCATATACTAAGATAACAAGTAAAAAGAGATATTCACAAAGAGCAAACCCGTCGAAAGACGGTGACGCAAAGCTACAGGGGCTAAGCCGCAAGGTATGCCAGCCAGTTGCCGTATTATGTATGATATGTATCGATATCTAATATATATAAACAACGGTCATTTAGTGAATTCTCTGAATGATTTTTTTAATTTAAAAAGAATATTAGCAAACCTGGGGAAACTCAGCGACGCAAAGCTATAGGGTCTAAAGCGAAAAGCATGACAGCCAGTTGCCATTGAGATGATCAATGTAATGTATGAGAGCGTTCTTACAAACATCAGAACCTCCTTCGAAATGTGGCTGCTTTAGACGAAGCAGTTTTTTTATTTTGAATGATTCGGAGGATAGAAATGATGTTAAAGAGAACACTGAGAGTTTTCATAACGATAATATTAACTTTTTAGCCCTGACGACAGGTTTGGTTTTGGCTATGACAGAAGATGCAAATGCTGCCACAGTATCCATGAAGACCATTCCGGCCACTTCCGCCAAAGCAGACAGCAGAGTCGTCAACGCATTTGTTGAATTAGGCTTTACTGTCAAATATAACAAGAACTTAGGTTATGCAGGCGTATTCAGCGTAGCAGATCACGCCATCCATCTAAAGACGAGAAACAAGACGAATACACTTCACGAGATGGGCCACTTTGTTTCCAGACTGCAGAACGGTGCAGACGAGACATCTGAGTTCGTAAAGATTTACAAATCCGAAAAGAAAAAAAGTACAACGGCACACAAAAAAGTCATATATAACGAAGAACAGCAAAGAATACTTCGCACAGTCTTTTTGCAGAGTATACGCAGAACCCAAGCAAGCTGAAGAAAAGCAGACCAAAGACTTACAAATATGTGAAAACGCAGGTTGACACCATCGAGCAGCAGGACGTTGACAATATGTACAGCGCTTATGGATGGGCTTGGTAAGAGAACAGGCAAATTGATATGATGACAATTGAAGTTGAGCAGATGATTTCTGCTCGGCTTTTTTATTATAGAGAAAATAGCAAAGAACGTACCTTACGAAGAGTCGCTTCCTGTGGGCGACATGTGAAAACAGGAATCTTTGATTCGGTCATTTAGCGTTTTTTAGCGCCATAAAAAATATAACCTATCACCGTAAGATTTCTTTGATATATGGAACGATCAATCAGTATGGCCTAAAAACTCTGTGGACAAACCCACAGTGTTTTGTTATCATGAAGAAAATATCGTTCGAGTTTTTATACTCAATGTAAGGAACGGATGTTTACGAAAGGGGAAATCAAAACAATTATGGCAAAGAAGAGCAAGACCGTATTTGTCTGTCAGGAGTGCGGTTACGAGAGCCCGAAATGGATGGGGCAGTGCATCTGTGGAGCCTGGAACTCCATGGTGGAAGAGAAAGTGGTAGATGCGCCGCAAAACGATACCAGGAGGCGGACCAGCGCAGAGGCAAAACCATCCAGGCTAAAAGAAGTCGGCTCTGGTGATTACATCCGCATTGACACGGGGATTGGCGAACTGAACCGAGTTTTAGGCGGAGGACTAGTCCGTGGATCGCTGACTTTGATTTCAGGGGAGCCGGGAATCGGCAAATCTACTATGATTATACAGGCGGCAGCGAATCTGGCCAAATCGCAGGGAACCGTCCTCTATGTATCTGGAGAAGAATCAGAAGAACAGATCAAGATGAGAGCAGACCGCGTCTGCCCTGATCTCAGTGAAGATTTGTATATTTTGGCAGAGACCAATATGGAGAACATTACGGCAGTGTGCGAAAATTTAAAGCCCAAGTTCCTAGTCATCGACTCTATCCAGACGATGTACACGCAGACCCTGGATTCTGTCCCTGGCAGCGTATCCCAGGTCAGAGATATCGGCAATCAGCTGATGAAGCTGGGAAAAGACCAATGATATCCCTATCTTTATCGTGGCCCATGTGACCAAAAAATGGAGAGCTGGCAGGACCGAAAATTGTTGAGCATCTGGTAGACTGTGTACTCAACTTTACGGGTGAGAGGGACCATGACCTGAGGATATTGAGAGCATATAAAAACAGGTTTGGTACGACCAGCGAAATCGGAGCCTTCCAAATGGAGGAAGGCGGCCTGATCGAAATTGAAAATCTGTCAGGAACTTTTCTCGAGAGTACGGAGACCAGCGCAGAGGGTTCTATTATTACGGCTGTATACGAAGGAAGCCGGCCGGTTTTATTCGAAATACAAGCGCTGACAGCGCCTGCCAACGTGGGATTTGCCAGGAGAAACATCGGTCGGTGTAGATTATCAGAGGCTCAACATGATTCTCGCCGTCTTAGAGAAAAAGTCGGCATGACCATGATTAATCAAGACGTTTATGTCAATGTAGTAGGCGGCATGAAGCCGGACAGCACTTCCGTCGATTTGGGGGTGGCTCTGGCGGTCTATTCCTCTATCAGAGACGTCACCTGTCAGAAGAGAACCATTGTGATCGGAGAAGTGGGACTGACAGGCGATCTCAGATCTGTCCAGAATGCAGATAAGATTGTAACAGAGGCGGGGGAGAATGGGATACGAACAGATTATCATGCCAAAGAAAAATGCAGATAAATTGGATGGGAAAGTTCGGCAGGGACAATGCAGGATTATCGGCGCAAAAACATCTATGACGCCATCAATGCCTTTAAAGGAGAATAAAAAGCGCGGCTTCTCTATGAAGCCGCGCTTTCATAACATAGGGAATATCGAACTCACCAATGCTATGATGACTGCCGCGGGCAGAATTCTTATTTTTTAAGTTTTACTGTATCCATTTCAAACCAGAAGGTACTGCCTTTGCCTAGTTTGCTGTTAACTCCGTAATTTGCTTTGTGGAGGGTCAATATCTCTTTGACGATGGAGAGACCCAAACCGCTGCCGTCCGTAGGCCTGACGTGATGAGTGCTGGATTTGTAATATCGCTCCCACACGTGGTTGATTTCGTCGGGTGCAATGCCGGCTCCATGATCGATGACTTCACAACGTACTTTTTCGACTGGACTTTTTAATGTTGACGATGATTTCTTTGTCTTCCCCGCCATATTTGACAGCATTGTTAATCAAGTTGGATAACACCTGTTTTATCTTTGTCTCGTCGCCGTTGACGATGACAGCGACAGGGCAATGAAACTTGAAGTGATAACCCTCTTTTTTTCTGCTAAAATCTCAAAGGATGCCAGGATCGTTTCGGCTGTCTTCTTGAGATCAAAGTTGGAGCGCTCTAACTTGATACTCTTGGACTGCATCTTTGACATATTGAGCATGTCGTTGACCAAAGTGTTTAACCGGTCTGTTTCGTCGATAATGACGCCCAGATGCGCTTCTCTCTTCGGCGGGTTATCGCCAGAAAGATCGCGAATCATTTCGGCATAAGACTTGATCATGGTCAATGGCGTCCGCAAATCGTGAGAGACGTTGGCAATCAAATCCTTTTGATACATGTCAGTCTTTTCCAGTTCCCTGGACGCATTGGTCAATGTATCAGCAAGTTCAGTAATCTCCGAATAGTGACCGCCCTTGAACTTGACCCCGTAATGCCCTTTTCCCATCTCTGCCGCAGAATTTGTAATTTCCTTTGATTGGCTTGGATATTCGGCTTGCCAGATACAGAGCCAATGTCAAAGCTAAGAGGGCTGCGATCACAGTGATGTACACAAGCTGTGCACGCAGGATAGAAATCGTAGATTTGACTGGATATAGTGGAGATACGATGTAGACGATATAGCTGTTCGCTTTATTTTCGTCTTCGTCAAAACTGCTGGTTACTTTGCTCAGGTAACGGGCGTAGGAGAAAATGCGCATTCCGTTTTCTTCCTTTTTGTGAAAGGATTGAAGCTTTCCCCAGAGGACTGATCTCCAGCTGTGCCCGCAGCTCTTGAATCTGCAGGCTGTATCGATAAAGCTGTACGTGCGCACCATAAGTAGGCGGAATGACAATTGCCCCAGCGGCTGTTTCCACACGAATGTATAAGTCATTTTCGTTTGAAAGGGATAATGTGTCAATTTTCTGCATCAGCTTTGAGAGATCCTGATTCTGATCGTTGTAATACTGCACAAGTTCGTCGGCTAAATTGGTGGTTTCGCGGATTTTCATATCCTGATAAAAATTATTGAGAAAAAAAATCTGCAAAAACCAGATCAAACTGATCAGTATGATCGCAAAACTGATAAAATAAACCCAAAGCTTAAATCTAATACTTTTAAAATCGAATTTACTCTTCAAACTCAAATTTGTACCCTACCCTCTGAGTGTGACAATGTAGTCACGATATGGTCCTAAATTGTTTCTAAGATTTTTGATGTGTGTGTCGATCGTTCTGTCGTCACCAAAAAAGTCATATCCCCAGATGTCTGATAAAAGCTTGTCTCTTGAAAGCGCGATGTTTTTGTTCTCTATCAAATAGAAGAGCAGTTCATATTCTTTTGGCGTCAATTCGACTCTTTCTCCGTCGACAGTGACCGTTCGGGCGGCAACGTTGATTTCCAGACCGCTAAACTTCACCACGTCGGCCTTGCTCTGTGCAGAAGAGTTTCTGCGGGCAAGGACTACGTTGATTCTTGCCATCAGCTCCTTGGGACTGAACGGTTTGACGATATAGTCGTCGATGCCCAGCTCAAAGCCAAAGAGCTTATCATATTCCTCCCCTCGAGCTGATAACATGATAATTGGCACATCTTGAATTTTCTTAATCTCTTTGCATGCTGAAAAGCCGTCTAGCTTCGGCATCATTATATCTAAAATGACTAGGTCGTATTCGTTTAGCTTACAAAGCCCGACGGCGCTCATTCCATCTGCCGCTTCTGTGACCTCATATCCATTGAATTCTGCATACTCTCTTATTACTTCACGAATTTTAGGTTCATCATCAACTACCAAAAAAGTTTATACATGGTAATCCTCCTTCGAATGAATTAGTTTCTTCTTCAATACTACAATCTATCTGTGTAGGTTGCATGAATGTTATCTGTATAATTCTATCATAATTTCTTACATATTAAAAGGAAAAAAAGCATTTCCTAGTTGACAGAAAAAAATTGTCTGTGATAAGATATTGTATTTTTCTGAAGGCTTGACATTATCTCATGAGTTGCTCTATACTGTACGTATATAGATAAAAAGCGGGGTCCTATCAAATGTTTACAATTGGAGACAAAATATTATACCCCCATGCACGGCGCAGGAGTGATTCAAGAGATTGAAGACAGAGATATCTTAGGTGAAACCAGGCAATACTATATTATGAAATTGCCATTTGACGATATGAGTGTCATGATTCCCGTCGATAACAGCATGGATATTGGAATCAGGCCGGTCATATCCGCCAACGAGGTAGATGCGGTCTTTCTTGTTTTACGCGCAGAAACGTCGCAGATGTCATGCAATTGGAACAAACGGCAGAGAGAAAATCTTGATAAACTGAAAAAGCGGAGACATTATGGAGGTAGCAGAGGTTGTCAGAAATCTGATCCGGGCAGGCCGCTTAAAGAAACTGTCTACAGGAGAGAAGAAGATGCTGACCAATGCGAAGCAGATTTTAGAAAGCGAATTGATTCTCGCGGCCGATATAGACCCGCAGCGGATAGACCATCTAGTAGAGGATGCGGTTTGATTTTTTTACCTCGAAGGATGAACTACCATTTATCTATGACTGAATAAAGGAAAGGAGGAGAGATTATGCTTAAGAAAATGCTTAGAATTGTTGTTACTATTTTTTAGGTGCAATCATTGGATACGGTGTATTTCAGCTGATAGGTTACTGGCTCATAAAGAGCGGCGTTGATATCAACGGAACCTTTACCCAGGGGCAGCAGATTGGCATCGGTATCGTTTTTTGCAATTATCTTTGGAATTATATTTTTCAGATTGACACCGGCAATCAGCAGACAGAGTGCAAAAGTCGCTGATAACATAGAAGACGATCTCAGGGGCGTTTCAGCTAACGACTTGTTCGTCGGCGTCATCGGCCTGATTACAGGCCTTTTAATAGCACTGCTGATTACGCAGATTTATGTCAGCATCAGCAACAGATACCTCTATACTGTGATAACAATCATCACTTATCTGGTATTGGGTTATTTGGGAGTCGTCATTGCCACTAAGAAGGGCAAAGAGATGATCAGCATGATTGTGGCTAATAAAAACAGAATGTGCAGCAAGAGCCGATTTTTTCAAAAACAAAAGAAAAAGGCAGAAGGCGTGCCTAAGATCTTTGATACCAGTGTCATCATTGATGGCAGAATTGCAGAGATCATGAAGACCGGTTTTTGGAAGGTCCCATTGTAATCCCCGAATTTGTTCTGGTGGAATTGCGTCATATCGCCGATTCTTCCGACTCCCTTAAAAGAACGAGGGGCAGAAGAGGGCTGGACATTCTCAACAAAAATTCAGAGCGATTACGGAATTTGAAATATACAATACAGACAATGAGAAATCGCTGAGAGAAATTCCTGAGGTCGACGTCAAGCTCCTGAAACTGGCACAACTTATGAATGGAAAAGTTGTAACCAATGACTTTAATCTGAACAAGGTTGCTGCGATTAATGGCGTCAGTGTGCTCAATATTAACGAACTGGCAAATACCTTGAAACCGGTAGTGCTGCCGGGAGAGCAGATGACTGTCAGCCTGGTAAAACAGGGAAAGGACAATAGTCAAGCTATCGCTTATTTAGATGATGGAACGATGATTGTTGTAGAGGATGGCAGAAAGATGATCGGCAAGACGACTAACATCAACGTGACCAGCGTATTGCAGACCTCGGCAGGAAGGATGATCTTTGGAAGGCTGAAGAACAATTAATATGTTATATGATAAAAAGTATATGGAATTATTGGAGCTGCAGGGTCTGGCAAACGGATGGCAGCTCATTGCCCAAACAATTTCTAAAAATTGGCGGTAAGACGATCCTGGAAACCACTGTGGAAAAATTTGAAACTTCATCCATTATAGATAAAATTATAATTGTGACAGCAGAAGACTATCAAGAACTTTGCTGCCAATTTTTTCATAAGCAGCTAAACGAGGAGAAAAATTCATATTATCTGCGGTGGACGAGAAAGACAGGACTCCGTCTATGAAGCGGTCAGATACTTAGAGCATATGGGGGGCAGTGGACGATTCGCTGGTGTTGATTCACGACGGTGTGCGCCCCTACGTCAGTGGAGATTTGATCAGGCGAGTGGCGGAGAGCGCTGCTGTCAATGGCGCTGCTGTAGCAGCAGTACAGCCTAAAGATACAATTAGACAGATTGATGCAGGGACTTTGGACAGAAGTAAGCTCTGGTGCGTGCAGACACCTCAGGCTTTCAGATTCTCAATACTGAAGAAGGCTTTTGAAACAGCCTACTGCGATGGATTTTATGGCACTGACGATGCAGGTCTGGTCGAACGTATCGGCCAGGAGGTTTGCATTGTCGAAGGAGAGAACAGCAATATTAAAATTACGACGCCGGAGGATTTAACCGTGGAAAACAGGATTGGAACGGGGTTTGACGTTCACAGACTGACAGAAAATCGAAAACTGATATTGGGCGGCGTGGAGATTCCCTTTGAGAAAGGCCTTTTGGGTCATTCAGACGCAGACGTGCTGCTCCATGCTTTGATGGATGCCATGCTGGGCGCGTCGGCGCTGGGGACATCGGAATCTTTTTCCCGATAATGATGACAGCTATAAGGATATCTCCAGCTTGGAGCTTTGGCGAGGACAGGACAAGCCGTTTCTGCCGCCGGATATTCCCCTGGGAAATGCCGACATTACTGTCATCTGTCAACGACCCAGACTCGCTGGCTATATCGATGAGATGCGAGGCAATATCGCACAGGTCTTAAACGTATCCATTGATAAAGTCAGCATCAAAGCGACCACTACAGAAAAAAAGCTGGGTTTTACCGGCAGAGGCGAAGGAATAGCGGCAGAGGCGGTCTGTCTCCTAACGCGATAATTCTACATTAGAGAGGAAAAAGAACATAAATGAGACTATCGAAGATGCATATCAAAACCCTTAGGGAGGTTCCGAACGAAGCGGAAATCCCAAGTCACATCCTGTTGCTGAGAACGGGAATGATCAGGAAATTAGTATCCGGCGTATATGGCTTCATGCCGCTGGGCTGGAGATCCGTAAGAAAAAATTGAAGATATCGTAAGGCAGGAAATGGACGCTACGGGCGCACAAGAAATTCACATGTCTGCCGTTCAGCCTGCTGAACTATGGGAAGAGTCAGGCAGATGGTACGCTTATGGTCCTGAACTGTGGAGACTGAAGGACCGAAATGGCAGAGACTTTTGTCTGGGACCGACTCACGAGGAGATTTTTACAGATATCGTCAGAAACGACATCTCCTCTTATCGGCGCTCGCCGATGAATCTGTATCAAATTCAGACGAAGTATAGGGATGAAGCCAGACCGAGATTCGGACTGATTAGAAGCAGAGAATTCATCATGAAAGACGCCTATTCTTTTGACAAGGACAACGCAGGCCTTGACCAGAGTTATCAGGAGATGTACGAGGCATATGACCGGATTTTTAAGAGATGCGGCCTTGCATGCAGACCGGTAGAAGCTGATTCAGGTGCAATCGGCGGCAGCAATTCTCACGAGTTCACGGCGATATCAGAGGTCGGCGAGAGCGAAATCGCATACTGCGAGAAATGTTCCATGGCAGCTACAACTGAAAGAGCAGAATGTGTCGATGCTGCGCCGCAGACTGATGTATGTGAACTGGCAATGGAAGAGGTGCATACGCCTGGTACAAAAGACCATAGAAGAAGTTGCTGGTTTCTTGAACCTGGATAAAAAACAGACCATCAAAGCCCTGCTCTTCGTCACCTATGACGAGGAGGGCAATGAAAACGGTTACGTGGCCGCCTTTGTAAGGGGCGACAGAGAGTTGAACATGACCAAGCTGATCAATGCTCTGGATATTCCAGAACATGCTATCGAGTTTGCCGACGAGGAGAAAATGGCAGCGGCAACGGGCTGCGTGGGAGGATTTACCGGACCGTGCGGACTGCACGACTGTACCATCGTAGTGGACAGCGAGCTGCCAGGTCTTAAGAATATGTGCGCAGGCGCATGTAAGGGAAGACCACCACTTGATCAACGTCAATTATGGCAGGGACTACAAAGGTGATATCATCACTGATCTGAAGGTGCTGCAGGAAGGAGATCCTTGTCCGATCTGCGGTGCGCCTGTCAAGCATGCCAGAGGCATCGAAGTGGGACAGGTCTTCAAATTGGGAACAAAGTATTCCGAATCCATGGGCGCAATGTATGTAGACGAAAACCAGAAGGAGCAGCCTATCGTCATGGGATGTTACGGTATCGGCGTGACGAGGACCTTGGCGGCAGTGGTAGAACAGCACCACGACGACAACGGCATCATCTGGCCGATGCCAGTGGCGCCTTACCATGTGATTATCACCTTGGTGAAGCCGGACGATGAGGCGCAGGCCACCGTCGCAGAGAAAATCTACCAGTCCCTTTGCGGATGCCAGAGTGGAAGTCCTTCTCGACGATCGAAAAGAGAGACCTGGCGTCAAGTTCAAGGACGCCGATCTTCTGGGCATTCCTGTGAGAATCACCGTTGGAAAGCTGGCCGGAGAAGGCAAGGTGGAATACAAGCTGAGAAGAGATGCGGACAAAGAAGAAATCACCATTGAAGAGGCAATTTCCAGAGCAATCGAGATTGTCGCCAATGAGAAATAGTCCATCTACAGGAGGAAAACGTGGATTTTATAACTGTAATGGAATGGATCGGAACCGTCGCCTTTGCTGTGTCAGGGGCGGTGGTTGCCATCGAAAGGGAGCTTGACTACTATGGCATTTGTTTTATGGCAATCATTACCGCTATCGGAGGAGGCATCATCAGAGACGTCTTGATTAACCAAAGCCTGCCGGCATCCCTGGCTAATCCCATGTATGCCATCGTCAGTTTGCTGACGGCAGCTGCGGTCATCTTTTTTTATAAAAAGATCGACAAGATCTCTCATCTGGTATCGGTAGCTGACGGTTTCGGTTTGGCGGCATTTACCGCCATCGGTTCGCAGGTAGCGGTCCGCAGCGGACACGGGGGATATTTATGTCATCATAGCCTAGCGGTGCTGACGGGCACCTTCGGAGGCGTTTTGCGGGATGTCTTTGTACAGGAAATCCCTCGCTGCTTCAGACGAGAAGTTTACGCAGTGGCGTCGATTTTAGGGGCAATCGCCTTTGCTGTATCATATAAATATATTGGCACTGGTTTGGCTATGTACGTCTGCTTTGGTGTGACGCTGGTAATCAGACTGGTAGCGATATTCAAAAATTTGCATTTAGGAAAAGTGAAGCTGGATTAGAATGAGTAAATTAGAAAAAGTAAAAAAACAATCTGTTTTTACAGCTTTTTGGACCTTCTTTAAGTTAGGACTGTTTACAATAGGAGGAGGGATGGCTATGATCCCTCTGATTCAAGATATCGTCGTAGATAAAAAAAGAAGTGGATGACCGAGGAAGAAAAGCTGTGGACTGCATCGCAGTCAGTCAGGGCTTGCCTGGCGTCATCGCAATCAATATGGCGACCTATATCGGGCAGACAAAGAAAAGTGGCATACTGGGTGCGATCGTCGCCACCATCGGCGTCATCCTGCCCAGCTTTATCATCATCATTCTGGTCATCAAAGTTCTCGCTGGTATTGGCGAGAACCGATATGTAAACGGGGCCCTGGCAGGCATCAAAGCCGCTGCCACAGGACTGATCGCATATTCTGCCTATAAAGTCGGCAGACAGGTCCTGAAAGGACCTTTCAGTGGGTTCTTGCGCTGCTGTCTTTTGTAGCCATTGCGGTCTTTAGCGTCAATGCGGTATGGGCTATCGTGGCCGGCATTCTTGCAGGCTTGATTTATACTGCAGTCAAAGAGAAAAAGAATGGAAACGGAGGTGAATCCCAGTGATTTACCTGAAACTGTTTTTAGTATTTGCCAAGATCGGCGTTTTCGGGTTTGGAGGGGGAATGGCCATGCTTCCTATGATTTATCAGGGAGCGCAGTCCTTTGGGCTCATGTCAGCCGATGAGTTCTCAATCTCGTAGCCATATCCCAGGTGACGCCTGGCCCTATGGCCGTCAATGCGGCAACCTATGTTGGATTTAACTGCGCAGGTTATGCCGGCGCTTTTGCTGCCACCCTTGGTGTTGCTATGCCTTCCTTTCTCCTTGTTACCTTGGCATGCTACTTTATCAGCAAATTTAAGGAGAGCAAGGCCATTGAAGGTGCTTTTGCAGGTATCAGGCCGGTAACTGTAGGCCTCATCGGCGCCGCAGTGATTTTTTTATGGGACAGAGCGCCTTTTGAAACGATCAGCCTGGTGCCATGTCTGATCACTTTGGGAACCGTCATCCTTGTAGGAAAATTTAAAGTAAGCCCGATTGCAAATTGTCGTTGCCGCGGGCGTGATAGGAGCAATATTATGTGGGTAGGTGGCGTAAGAGTTGTACTGCAGAACGAAGAGGGCAAAATTTTGATGGTGAAGCAGCATCACGAGAACCGCGATATCTGGATGGTGCCCGGCGGCGGCATTGAAGAAGGGGAAAACTCCATCGAAAGCTGCGGTAAGGGAAAGCAAGGAAGAGACGGGCCTCGACGTTGAAATTCACGGTGTCGCATGGCATATTGAAGAGGTTTCTCCAGAGCGGGGACAGCGGTTTGTCAATTATATGATCGGAAAGATCGTAGGCGGAGAACTGGCTTTGGGCAGTGATCCAGAGCTGGAGGAAGGCAAACAGGTACTGCGGGAAGTCAAGTTTCTGTCCAGAGATGAAATCGGACAGTTGGAGCACGTATACCCGAAGCCTTTTTTTAATGATGAGATTTGGGGTATACTTGAAGAGGAACACAATGGAATGACCTATTATAAATTGAGATACAAAGGAGAATAAAAATGAAAAAAAAAGTAATCATTGAAATGGAAAACGGCGGCGTTATGACAGGTGAATTATATGAAGACATCGCGCCGATCACAGTAGAAAATTTTGAAAAGTTAGCGAAAGATGGATTCTATGATGGACTGACCTTCCACAGAGTGATTCCAGGTTTCATGATTCAGGGCGGATGCCCGCAAGGCAACGGCACGGGCGGCCCGGGATACACCATCAAAGGGGAATTCAACTCCAATGGCGTGAAGAACGACCTGAAGCACACAACTGGCGTTTTGTCCATGGCTAGAACTATGGTTCCGGATTCAGCAGGCTCCCAGTTCTTCGTTATGGTTGCAGATGCACCACACCTGGACGGCGAATATGCCGCATTTGGAAAGATTACGGAGGGTGTCGAGGTAGCTCTTGAAATCGCCAACGTTCCGCGAGGCAGAATGGACGATCCAATTAAACCAGTCGTTATAAAAACTGTGACAGTTGAATAATTTATTTGCGTGAAGCGGGAAATTTTGGGTATAAATACAGCACTAATTTTTTATCTATGAAAGGATGAATCGAGATGGCATTCTTTAGGGACGTTCACGAAGATATTCAGACAGTACTCAAAAAAAAAAAAGACCCGGCAGCAAGAAACAGCATAGAGGTTTTGCTGTGTTATCCGGGTGTTTGGGCGCTTATTTTCCATAAACCGGCCCATTCTCTGTATAAACACAAAGTAAAACTGCTTGCCAGAATTATTTCACAGTTCGCCAGATGGCTGACTGGTGTAGAAATTATCCAGGTGCGACCATCGGCCGCAGGTGTTTTATCGACCACGGAATGGCGGTGGTCATCGGCGAGACGACCGAAATCGGCGACGATGTAACCCTGTATCAGGGTGTCACTTTAGGTGGCACGGGGAAAAGATACTGGAAAGCGGCATCCTACCATCGGGAACAGAGTGATTGTCAGTTCCGGGGCGAGAGTCCTCGGTCCGTTTAAGGTCGGCGACGATGTGAAAATCGGTGCGGGCTCCATCGTGCTCAATGAAATTCCACCGGGATGTACTGTCGTAGGTATTCCGGGGAAGATCGTTAAAAGATATGGGGAAAGCACAGAGGACTTAAACCAGGTTAACCTACCGGACCCTGTCGCTACTGAGCTGGAATGTCTGCGCAGAAGAATTGTTATGCTGGAGAACAAGCTCAATCAGTTAAATAAGCAAAACCAGAAAGGGAATGAAGATGAAAATATATAACACACTGACTAGAAAAAAAAAGAGAATTCAAACCGATTAAAGAAGGGGAAGTTTCTATCTATGTCTGTGGCCCTACCGTATATAATTTCTTTCATATAGGCAACGCGAGACCCTTTGTCGTATTCGACACTTTGAGAAAGTATATGGAATACAGAGGAAATAAAGGTAAAATTTGTCCAGAACTTTACCGACGTTGACGACAAGATTATCAACAAGGCCAGAGAAGAAGGAAGCACTGCTCCGGAAGTATCAGAGAAGTATATTGAAGAATACTACAAAGATGCAGCGGCGCTTAATGTGAGAAAAGCTGACGTCCACCCGAAGGTATCAGAACACATCCAGGATATCGTCAAGTTTGTTGAGACTTTGGTGGAAAAAGGTTATGCCTATGAAGCCGACGGCGATGTGTATTTCTCCACTAGAAAGTTTCCTGAATACGGCAAACTGTCTAAAAACAGAATATTGACGATTTGGAGTCAGGCGCAAGAATTGCAGTTGGCGAGGTAAAACAGGACCCTCTCGACTTTGCTCTCTGGAAGGCGAGAAAGACAGAGGATGAGATCGCCTGGGAATCTCCTTGGGGGAATGGGAAGACCGGGCTGGCATATCGAATGCTCGGCCATGTCTAAGAAACACCTAGGGAGACTATCGACATTCATGCCGGCGGGCAGGATCTGCAGTTTCCACATCATGAAAACGAAATCGCTCAGTCAGAGTGCTGCAATGGTTCGCCTTTTGCCCACTATTGGATGCATAACGGCTATATTACCATAGATAACGAGAAGATGTCAAAATCAAAGGGCAACTTCTTTACCGTAAGAGATATCTTGAAGGAGTATGACGGCGAAGTGATCCGATTCTTCCTGCTGTCAGGCCATTACAGAAGTCCAATCAATTTCAGCGACGCTTTGATGGATCAGGCGAAAAATGGTCTTGCCAGAATGGAAAACTGCAAGGAAAACCTGGTATACCTGACCACTGCAGGTACGGACGGGACCATGACAGACAGCGAAAAAGAACAGCTGGCCGGTTATGACAAGTATCGCCAGGACTTCATCAGAGTGATGGACGACGACCTCAACACAGCAGATGCGATCAGTGCCGTATTTGAATTGATTACGGCGATCAACACCGCAGTCAAAGACGGGGCCACAAAGGAATTTGCTCAGAAGTCTCTGAAGACTTTGATGGAATTTGCTGATGTTCTGGGACTGCTGCAGGGCAAAGCTGACGAGGGAGTGGACCCGGAAATTCAAAAAGCTGGTTGATGAGAGACAGGAAGCCAGGAAGGCGAAGAACTTTGCCAGAGCTGACGAAATCAGAGACCTGTTAAAAGAAAAAGGTATTACTTTGAAGGATACGCCGCAGGGTGTGCAGATCATAAAAAAAAAGAATAATATGGAAAAATTGAATCCAAGGGAAATTAATACAACGGCATTGGCTTTTTTTAGGCGATGCCGTTTATGAAATATATGCAAGAAAATATGTAATGGACAGCGGACAGCAAAATGCGGACAGGCTGCACAAGGCGGCCATCAAATACGTTTGCGCCGCGGGGCAGGCAAAAGCTGTCAAATCTTTTGATGGCGGACTTTCTGTCAGAAGAAGAAGTCGGCCTTATTAAGCGGGCGCGGAACCGAAAAACGGCCTCTAAAGCCAGAAGTGCCGATGCGGTGACGTATAAGCTAGCCACGGCTTTTGAAGCGTTGATGGGATTTCTCTATTTAGACGGACAGTCGCAGCGTCTTGAAGAAGTGGTACTTGAAGCATTGAAGAGAATTGAGGAGTGATAGCGATGAGTAAAGCAGACGGATTATTTGTGAATATGTGCCGTGAGATTTTGGATCACGGATTTTCTACCGAAGGCCAGGAAGTCAGAGCCAGATGGGAAGACGGTTCTCCCGCCTACACAATCAAGACCTTTGGTGTTGTCAATCGATATGATCTGCAGGATGAGTTTCCTGCTTTTGACCCTGCGTCCAACTGCTATTAAATCGGCAGTTGATGAGATGCTTTGGATTTGGCAGAAAAAATCCAACAACATCAAAGACCTGAAGAGCCGCATTTGGGATGAATGGGCCGACGAAAATGGCTCCATCGGCAAAGCCTATGGTTATCAGCTGGGTGTGAACTATAGGTTTAAGCAGGGCGAGATGGATCAGGTGGATAATGTAATCTGGCAGCTGAAAAAATACACCTCAATCGAGACGGATTATGACTAATATCTACAACTTCAGTGACTTGATGGAAATGGGATTGGAACCGTGTGCTTACAGTATGACCTTCAATGTGACAGGGAATAAATTGAATGCTGTGTTAAACCAGAGATCTCAGGATATTCTGGCAGCAAATAACTGGAATGTGGTGCAGTATTCTGTTTTGGTACATATGTTGGCACAGGTGTGTGGATTTGAACCGGGCCAGTTGGTTCACGTCATTGCTGACGCTCATATTTACGATAAACACATCCCGATTATTGAAGAACTGATAGAGCGGCCCCAGTATCCGGCGCCGAAATTCAGACTGAATCCGGATATAAAGGACTTCTACGATTTTACGACAGACGATCTGGTGATCGAGAACTACCAGAAAAAACCCGCAGATTAAGAATATACCGATAGCCATATAAGGGCGCTGACGCGCAAAAAGTTAACCTTGATAACTTTTGGGGCAGAAGCCATGAAAGCAGGAAGGATAGAAAGGACAGATAGATGAAACTCATACTTGCAGCAGATGAAAATTGGGCCATTGGAAAGAACGGAGGTCTGCTCTGTCACATCCCTGGTGATTTGAAGTACTTTAAAGAGCGAACGAAGGGAAAGACCGTAGTGATGGGACGGCCGACTTTGGAAAAGCCTGCCTGGCGGCAAACCATTGCCGGGCAGAGATAACATCGTTTTAACCAGCAGAGAGGATTACAGCCCCCAGGGGGGTTTTGGTCGCACACTCTGAGAGTGAGCTGGACAAAGCTTTGAACCGCTATCATAGTGATGATGTCTTCATTATTGGAGGCGGCAAGGTTTACAGGGATTTTTTGTCCAAATGCGACACATGCTACATAACAAAGATCTATGAGAAATTCGAGGCAGATACCTGGTTTGTGAACTTAGACGAGATGGCCGAATTTGAAGTGGTATGGCAAAGCGAGGTGCAGGAAGAAAAAAGGTATCCGCTATCAGTTTTTTGAATATAGGAGAAAGTAAGCTATGGCAGAAAAGAAAAAAAACAAGAGAAACTGGGAAGAAATTAACGGACGCAAGGGGAAACGTTATGTTCCAAGAGCAGAAGAACGAAGCCAGAGGCCGGTTAGACCGGCAAGACCTGTGAGGCAGGAGGCGCCTGCGGCATTTGAGGAAATGATTTCAGAGAATGTCATTATCGGCAGAAATCCTGTGATTGAAGCCCTGAAGAACGATAGAGAAATTGAAAAGCTTTTGATTGGGAAGGGGGCAGAAGGTTCTATTACGAAGATTATCGGTATGGCAAAGGATAAGCAGATTCCTATTTATCAGAGTGATAAAATCACTCTCGACAGGATTGCTGCCGGCGGAAATCATCAGGGGGTCGTCGCATATGCTTCTGCATACAGTTATGCAGAACTTGAAGATATTTACGCCTTGGCCAGAGCAAAAAGGTGAGGAACCCTTTATCATCATTTTGGACAATTTAGAAGACCCGCACAACTTAGGCGCCATCATGAGAACGGCCGAATGTGCTGGAGCGCACGGCCTTATTATTCCAAAGCGACGCTCCTGCGGATTGACGGAGGTAGTCGCCAAAGCTTCGGCAGGCGCAATTGAATATCTTCCATGTGTAAAAGTCTCCAACATCGGACAGACGATTGACCGACTGAAGGAAGACGGTATGTGGATTGCGGCCTGCGATATGGGCGGTGTAAATTATTACAATCAGGACCTGACTGGCAAAATTGCTCTGGTGATCGGCAGCGAGGGTACTGGCATCAGCCAACTGGTCAGAAAAAGTGTGACTATATCGTATCCATGCCTATGGTTGGAAAAATAACATCATTAAACGCATCCAACGCGGCGGCGATTTTGATGTATGAGGTAAGAAAACAGAGAGATGGAAAATAAGGAACTGAATCTGCTTTCTGATGAGTCCATCGTGAAAATGGCCCAGGAAGGCAGCAGCACGGCTTACGAGTATTTAATTGATAAATACAAGGAACTGGCGAAGATCAAATCAAAGACTTATTTTATTGCCGGAGGAGATAATGAGGACGTCATTCAGGAAGGGATGATTGGCATTTTCAAAGCGATTCGTGACTTTGATGAAGAGAGCGAAGCATCCTTTCGAACCTTTGCAGAGCTCTGTGTGAACCGACAAATTATAACGGCGATCAAACATGCAAATCGGCAAAAACACCAGATTTTGAATGAGTCGGTATCTCTCAGCGCGGGAGAAGAAACTGACAGTGATGAGATTCAATCTCTCTCAGAAAAATTAGCGGCAACCAGTCCGGAGACAGATCCGGTCAGTATGATGCTGATGAAGGAGGTTGTTGATTATCTCAAAGCCAATGAGCAGGATATCTTCAGCCCCTTTGAGAATAAGGTCTGGAATGAGATGCTGAAAGGAAAGACTTACAGGGAAATCGCTTTTAGGCTGCGCAGACCGACGAAAACAGTCGATAATGCGATGCAGAGAATTAAGAAGAAGATACAGAGCTATCTCGAAATATGACGGTTTTGGTTGGGTGACTTTTCGTGAGATTGGCTGGATACAGGTGAGGCGGACTGTGATATGATAGGACGTATTAGGAGGTGCGCTCATGAAAGATATAGAAACGAAAAAGATTGGTTATAACAGAGGCCTGTGAGAAGGATATTGATACAATTATCATGCTGGAGTCCCATCCGGAAAATCGGGATTATTTGTGGATTGGCACTTATGAGGAGCATGTAGCGGAGATTGCAGATCCAAATCATCTTCTGCTGATTTTTAGACGGAAAGAGGACGATGCTGTGGTAGGATATGCCTTGATCAGGTTGGACTTCAAGTCGTTTATTTTCGAACTGAGACGAATTGCAATTTCTGAGAAGGCCGTCGGATTTGGCAGAGAAGCCATGGAGGCGCTGCTGAAATTCGCTTTTGAGGAAACGGAGACGAACCGCTTCTGGCTGGACGTATATCCTGACAATTTAATCGGGATCAAACTTTATGAGAGCCTGGGTATGCATCGAGATGGGGTGCTGCGTCAGAACTATAAAGCAGAAAAGAGGCTATCTGGATCAGATTATTTATTCCATGTTACGAAGGGAATATGAGGCGTTTTTTAGATAAATACGGCGGAAGCCGTATTTTTTCATAAAAATATCACAAAAATATCTACGGATTGATGACTTCAAATTGTTGACAATCTGTGAAAAATATAGTACGATTACTAAAGATGTGACAGGCTGTTGTAGCTCAGTTGGTAGAGCACTTCCTTGGTAAGGAAGAGGTTCGGCAGTTCGAGTCTGCTCAACAGCTCCAAAAAAATTTAATTTTTTATTTATTTAAAGGAGAAACGGAAAAAATGGCAAAAGCAAAAATTCGAAAGAACCAAACCGCATATCAATATCGGTACAATCGGTCACGTAGACCACGGAAAGACAACTCTGACAGCAGCGATCACGACGACACTGTATCAGAGATATGAACTGGGAGAGAAGGTAGCCTTCGACCAGATCGACAAGGCACCGGAAGAGAAGGAAAGAGGAATCACCATCTCCACAGCCCACGTAGAATATGAGACACCGAACAGACACTACGCCCACGTAGACTGCCCGGGACATGCCGACTATGTAAAGAACATGATCACAGGAGCAGCCCAGATGGACGGAGCGATCCTGGTAGTAGCAGCAACGGACGGACCGATGCCGCAGACAAGGGGAGCACATCCTGCTGTCAAGACAGGTAGGCGTACCGTACATCGTGGTATTCCTGAACAAGTGCGACATGGTAGATGACGAGGAACTGCTGGACCTGGTAGAGATGGAAGTAAGAGAGCTGCTTTCCGAGTATGAATTCCCCTGGAGACGACACACCGATCATCAGAGGTTCCGCGCTGAAGGCACTGGAAGATCCTGCAGGAGAATGGGGGAGACAAGATCGTCGAGCTGTTCGAGGAGATCGACGCATACATCCCTGAACCTGAGAGAGCAAACGACAAGCCGTTCCTGATGCCTGTAGAGGACGTATTCTCCATCACAGGAAGAGGAACCGTAGCGACAGGAAGAGTCGAGAGAGGCGTGCTGAAGGTAGGAGAAGAAGTAGAGATCATCGGACTTTCAGAAGAGAAGAGAGAAGCGTAGTCGTAACAGGGCTGGAAATGTTCAGAAAGCTGTTGGACGAAGCAGAGACAGGAGATAACATCGGAGCACTGCTGAGAGGCGTGCAGAGGGATGAGATCGAAAGAGGACAGGTACTGGCAAAACCAGGAACCATCCATCCGCATACAAAGTTCAAGGGACAGGTATACGTACTGAAGAAAGAAGAAGGCGGAAGACATACGCCGTTCTTCAACGGATACAGACCGCAGTTCTACTTCAGAACGACAGACGTAACAGGAGACCTGCAGTTACCGGAAGGCACAGAGATGTGCATGCCTGGAGACAACGTAGTGATGGAGATCGCGCTGATCACACCGATCGCTATCGAGGAAGGGCTGAGATTCGCCATCAGAGAGGGCGGAAGAACAGTCGGATCCGGCGTAGTAACTGAGATCATCGAATAGGGAGACCTAGCCCGATATGACAAACATCAACAGGGACGCATGTGCGTCCCTGTTTTGATGTGCAGTCAGATTGCAGGCAGGTCCCCGCGAGGAGTGCAGCGCTTCAGCGCGTGGCACTCTACGGCCATACTTGCTGAATCAGCCCGTGGCGTTGATGCTGCGGGCTTTTTGTTTCCTTGAAGCCCTAGCCCGATTTGCGGGTGCAAATCGATGGCAGGTCTCATGCGAGAAACGCCCAAATCTGTGATTTGGTGCGTTTTACCGCCACGTACCCCGTGTACGTTCCGGGACGCAAAGCCCTTGCGCCTAGCCACGGACTGATTATTCTGCGTATTTCTGGTAATATAATAACAATAGCAAATCCGCGGGAAACCGCGGGTTTTTGTTGTGGGCGGAACCAGGGTGATGCAGCAGGCCGTAACGGTGCGTGAGCAGTTACGCAGCAGCGCTTCCCCACGGGGCGCCTGCTTAACGGGAATCCGATTTTAGGATGATTCTGCGTAACAGGCATTAACCTGGGAGACGCCAGTTACGCAAGCGAGAGCGCTGCCGCCCCCGCTGCTTAACGGTTTTGGCCTTTTGGCGTATTTGTGCGTAACCGAGGCAGGCATGGGAAGGTAGAGTTACGCAGCAGGGCTTCCCCCGGGGCACCTGCTTAACGGGAATCCGATTTTAGGATGATTCTGCGTAACTGACCTCAGCTGGGGAGGAGCAGGTTACGCAAGCGAGAGTGCTGCCGCCCCCGCTGCTTAACGGTTTTGGCCTTTTGGCGTATTTGTGCGTAACCGAGGCAGGCATGGGAAGGTAGAATTACGCAGCAGGGCCTGTCTGAGTGCAGTGCTGCTTAACCGTTTAGGCATTTTTTGGTGATTTCTGCGTAACGGATAGGTCACTCCTTCTATATGTGAGCACATATTACTTCGTGTTTTTAATGAACCAAATCGTTTGTGAGGACACTATATAAGTGAAGGCCTTTATAATCTGGGAGGAGGAAGGGATGAACGATATTGAAAAACTATTTGAAGAGTACAGCGACTGTATCTATCGTTTCTGCTGCAATATAGCGGACAACCTCTATGAGGCAGAGGATCTGTTTCAGGATACGTTTTTTGAAAGCGATGGAAATCGAAGCCAAAGTGATGGCGGCAGAAAATAAGAAAAGCTATCTGATTGGAATCGCCATAAAACTGGAAAAAAAACAATCGGCGGAAAAAGGCCAGACACAAGGAAATTGCGCCAGAAGCCAGAGGGTTTGATCGAGAAAGCGATATCTTGGAAGCGGTTGCTATGGACGAAAAAAAAAGTATAGAGGACAGCTTCATTGAAAAGGAGCAGATTGTACGAGTAAGAGAGAATTTGCAGGAGCTGGCCCCGTCGTATAAGATGATAGCTTCTCTCTATTATGGCGAATCCATGCCGATTAAAGAGATTGCGAGAATCGTAAAAACTTCCTCAGGGTACGGTAAAAAGCCGCCTTTACAAAATCAGGGGGATGCTCCGAAAAGGATTGGAGGATTGAGAAGATGGAAGAAAAACACAAGAAAAAGCTGTTTAACGTAGCACTACGCGGAAACGTAAGAACACCGGAGTCCTGGGCAGAGAGAACTAGGGCGCTGGCTGCGCAAAATCGGACGCACACTAGTAAAAGATGTGCAGGCAGGCGGCTGATTGTTTTGCTCCTAATATTGGTGCTGGCTGTCCCAGCTGGCGTGTACGCCGCGTTTAGGCTGCTGAGTCCCGCCGATGCCGCTTTGCTCATGGAACGAGAGGAACTGGCAAAAGTCTTTGATAAGGAGACGACAGACATTGTCACAAAAACTGACGGAGACTATACAGTGAGCCTTTTTTTTGGGGATGGTATCAGGGGGACAGCTAGATGCATTTGATCTTAACGCTGAGGATGCTGCGAAGCGAAATTATGTGGCGTTGGCCGTGCAGCGCAGTGATGGAAAACCGATAGAGGACTATGACAAACCAGGTATTTCGGTTTCACCACTGATCGAGGGATTTGACCCAATGCGTTGGAATGCGGCAGCCTTTGACAATAAATGGGAGAAACAGATTGTAGACGGCGTGCTTTACTACATTGCAGACTGGACTGATATAGAGATGTTTGGCTATCGAAAGATGTACATCGCAGTAATGGAAGACAGTTTTCTGCCGTCGAGAGCACTTTTTCATTACAGTGAGAAGACGGGAAGCATATCGGAAAAACAAAGATTATGAAAAAGTGAACCTGCTCTTTGAAATCGAGGCGGATCAGAACAAAGTCAATCAAAAGGCTGCGGAGAAGTGGATTGCCGAGAAGGAAGCGAGACGGCAGGGCGACGATGCCAATGATGATACACTGTCGCTGGAAGTGGACAGTGTAAAAAAAAACAGGGTGTCACTTTTTATGATCAAAGATGAGATGGGGGTCGTTACGGAAGGAGAATCTGAATATCCGATCAATATCTTCCTAAAGGGGGGACGGCATCAAATCGGTGCAGTTAACCGCCAGCAGAGGAAAGCTTTTGGAGGCGGAAAGAATCACAAAAAAAAGGAATATGAACGACTGAAGGCGGAAATGAATAATAAGGATTCCCGGCGTCATATGGGACTGGACAGCTCTGAGAGTATCTATCGGGCTTGGCATTATGAAAACGCTGCTAAAACAATTCAAATCAATCATTCCCTTTTGACAGAAAAAATGTATCCAGAGGAAACTTTGCACGGAATTGCAGAACTGCAGAAGATGAAAAAAATCTGGAAATAGAAATAACCGCGATAAAGAAAAATGGCAAAAGGGTTTCTGTAATTGCTGAAATGACTGCTGTGAATTGCGGCGATGCAATGGATGTATTCAGGTTCAAATTCAAATAATCGGCGGGGAGGCTTACAAAAAAAAAAAGCCTCAAAATCTTAATTTTTTCTTCAGAACTATCGACAAAATTCTACATAAATAGTAAAATGTCATAGTTACAGTCAGTTGACTCAATAAAATAAAAAATTAAGAGGATAATATGAGAAGTGATAAACATCATAAGAAAAATAAAGAGAGCAGCAGTCTGCATAAGTTTACAAAAGTATGGTCCATACTATATTTACTAGTGACAATTGCTTTTGCTGGTATTCTGGTTTATATGGATTTGCTGCCATTCAAATACCTTTGTATGGCTATTGGGATCATAGCGGTCCTCCTTTTGATTATTTTTCCGGCTATGTTTTTTTGAAACTTTAAGAAGTCGCGGAAGATCATCTCATTGGTGCTTTCCATACTGCTGATGCTGGCTTACGGCGCGGGCATTGTCTATATGAGCGGCACGATTGATTTCTTTTCTAAGATTACCAAAATCGGCGTGCAGATGGAAGAGTATTATGTCGTAGCGAGAAAAGACAGCGATTACAAAGACGAAAACAGCATCAAAGGGAAAACGGTACAGACTTATCTCAGCAATGAACTCAACTACTCAGAAGCTAAAAACAAACTGAAAGAGGTGGTTGATGTCAAATACGAGATGACCGAAAGTTTATCTGAACTTGCCGACGGGCTCATCGATCAGAGTTATGATACGATATTCGTCAGTGAAGCCCATTACACGACGATTTGCAGCGAGAAGAAAAAATTTTAGAAGTGATACTAAAATTATATACACCGTGGAGGTGGAGAAAGAGACAAAAGATATCGTAAAAGATGTAAATGTGACGGAAGAGCCTTTCAACGTGTATATCAGTGGGCTGGATACGGAAGGCAGTATCAGCACGGTTTCGCGATCCGACGTGAATATGATTGTAACTGTCAATCCGAAAACCCACAAGGTGCTCCTGACTTCTATACCGAGAGATTATGAGATTAAGCTGCCAAGCAAACAAAATGTGCTGGACAAGCTGACTCATACGGGGCTCTACGGAATTGAAGAGACCATAGCCTCTGTAGAACAGCTGATGGGAATCGACATCAACTACTATGTGAAAGTGAACTATACGACGGTAACCAAGATGGTCGACGCTATCGGCGGTATCGATATCAATTCGGACTACGCTTTCACTACCCATGGAATGGGCGTATATTATGCATTTAACGAGGGTGAAAATCATTTGGATGGTTCGATGGCCTTAGCCTTTGCCCGGGAAAGAAAATCTTTTTAGCGACGGGGATTTCCAAAGGAATAAAAATCAGCAGATCGTATTAGAAGGGGTCTTAAAGAAGGCGTTGTCCAGTACTACCATTCTGACAAAATACACCAGTCTCCTCAATGCTGTGGAGGATAATGTTGAAATCAATATGTCTCAGAAAGACATGCAGAAACTGATCAAGATGCAGATGGACGGTATGCCGTCCTGGAATATTCAAAAACAGAGCATCACCGGTACGCCGGACAGTAAAATCTGTTTTCAACAGGTGATTATTATGTGGCCGTCGTAGACGTAGATCAAAAAAGTGTGATCTCTGCCGTGGACAAAATCGTAGCCGTCATGGAAGGTGAAAAAAATAATAAGAAAGTTAAAAAATCATTGACATTGACAGGCTGCTTTGGTACACTTAATAGGCAACTTTATGATTATTATGACAGAGCTGGGTCACTCCGGCTCTGAATTTTGAGTTTAAAAACGGAGGACAATCAAATGAGAGTAAAAGTTACATTAGCATGCACTGATTGCAAGCAGAGAAATTACAATACGATGAAGAACAAGAAAAATGATCCTGATCGTATCGAACTTAAGAAGTATTGCAAATTCTGCAAGAAAGAGACTCTTCACAAAGAGACAAAATAAGGAGAAATTTTTATGGCAAACAAAGACCAAGTAAAGAAAGCCACAGCGAAAGCGAAAAAGGGCGGCGGTGCCAAAGAATACTTCAAAGGCATCAAGCTCGAGATGAGCAAAGTTGTATGGCCTACAAAAAAAAGAATTGGGATCTTTTACAGCTGTTGTAATTGCGACATGCGCTGTATTCGCACTGGGATTCTGGCTGATTGATACGGGCTTCTTAGCAGTTTTAAGAGAAGTGCTGGATATCAAACTAAACTAATTAAAGAAGAAGGTACGGAAAATGTCTGATATTGAAAACAACAATACGTTATCTCCATTAGAAGGAGAGGGTATTCGAGGTGATGGCCAGGCCAAGTGGTATGTAGTTCATACTTATTCGGGTCACGAAAACAAAGTAAAAGTGAATATCGAAAAGATGGTTGAGAACCGTGGCATGCAGGATTTGATTTTGGACATCATCGTGCCGACAGAAGACAGAGTCGAAATTAAAGACGGTCAGCGTAAGATAAAGACCAGGAAAATGTTTCCCGGTTATGTAATTATAAAGATGATTGTTACCAATGAATCCTGGTACCTCGTAAGAAATACGCAGGGTGTTACCGGGTTCGTCGGTCATGGCTCGACCCGATTCCTCTTACTGATGAGGAAGTCGCCAGAATGGGAATCGAAAAAAGTTTACATCGATCTGGATGTTGAAGTCGGTGACACAGTACGGGTTATCAGCGGACCTTTCGAAAGCTTCATGGGTGAAGTGACCGAGATCAGCAAAGAAAAACAGGTACTGACGGTTAAGGTTTCAATGTTCGGTAGAGATACGCCTGTAGAATTAGAACTCGGTCAGGTAGATAAACTATAGTCAATCTATAGAGAAAGGAGAAGAGAAATGGCTAAAAAGGTTGAAGGTTACATCAAACTTCAGATTCCTGCCGGAAATGCAAATCCAGCGCCTCCAGTAGGTCCTGCCTTGGGTCAGAAGGGCGTGAACATCATGGACTTCTGCAAACAGTTCAATGCAAGAACACAGGATCAGCCGGGTATGGTTATTCCGGTAGTAATCACAGTATATGCAGACAGATCTTTCACATTTATCTGCAAGACACCGCCGGCAGCAGTATTACTGAAGAAGGCAGCAGGATTAGATGCGGCTTCTGGAGAACCAAACAAAAAGAAAAGTTGCTACTCTGACTTATGCGCAGGCAGAAGAAATAGCTAAGACTAAGATGCCAGACTTAAACGCAGCAACACTTGAAGCAGCGACTGAAATGATCAAGGGAACTGCAAGAAGCATGGGAATCGTTGTAGAAGACTAATGAGATGGGAGACTGCCCGCCCGCGATAACTGATCTAAAGAGAGAGCGGGACGACGTCGCTAATACCACGAGGAGGTAGAAAGATATGCCAAAGAGAGGCAAGAATTACAAAGCAGCAGCTGAAAAAATTCGATAAGTCACAGCTGCACGAAGTAACAGAAGCTATGAAATTAGTTTGTGAGACTTCAAGAGCAAAGTTTGACGAAACTGTAGAAGCACACGTTAGACTTGGCGTAGATGGAAGACACGCAGACCAGCAGGTTAGAGGTGCAATTGTACTTCCGCACGGAACTGGTAAGAGTGTAAAGGTTTTAGTATTTGCGAAAGGCCCTAAAGCTGAAGAGGCTGAGAAGGCTGGTGCTGACTACGTAGGAGCTGAAGACATGGCTCAGAGAATTCAGTCTGAGAACTGGTTCGATTTCGATGTAGTTGTCGCTACACCTGATATGATGGGTGTTGTCGGCAGACTGGGTAAGATTTTGGGTCCTAAGGGCCTGATGCCAAACCCTAAATCCGGCACTGTAACTATGGATCTTGAAAAAGCGTTAGCCGATATCAAAGCTGGTAAAGTTGAGTATCGTCTTGACAAGCAGAACATCATCCATACACCAATCGGAAAGAGTTCATTCGGTCCAGAAAAAAGTTAGAAGAGAACTTCAAAGCTTTGATGGAAGCAATCGTAAAAAGCAAAGCCTGCTACTGCAAAAGGTCAGTATCTGAAGAGCGTTACGCTTGCGTCAACAATGGGTCCTGGAGTAAAGGTTAATCCAGCACTGATTGGCTAACAAAAAACTTTAAACTTTGAGATTTAACCGTAGACAGCGGGTGCAGCGCGAAAGCGCAAGGCTTAATTCCCCGCCGAGGTACAATATATAGATATTGACCCTGTCTGCGAGGACGGGGTTGTTTTATTGAGTACCAGATTCGTAGATTGCCCTGACGCAATTTACAGAAAGGAGAACAGATTATGTCAGTAGAAGCAAAACAGCAAAAGCAAGTAATCATTGACGAAATAAAAGGTAAAGCTGGAAAATGCACAGTCCGCAGTTGTAATCGACTATATGGGAATTACAGTTGCAGAGGCTGACGCGATGAGAAAAAAACTTCGTGAAGCAAATGTTGATTATACTGTTTACAAGAACACTTTAATCAAGAGAGCCATCGAAGGAACAGATTATGCTCCTCTAGCAGAGGTACTTGACGGACCGAGCGCTGTCGCAATTAGTACAGAAGACGCCACAGCTCCAGCAAGAACCTTAAATGGAATAATCAAAGAGTACAAAAAATGGAATTCAAAGCAGGTGTTGTAGAAGGTACTTACTACGATAAAGCAGGTATCGAACAGATTGCAGACATTCCGTCCAGAGATGTACTCATTGCTAAATTTATGGGCAGCATCCAGTCTCCGGTAAGCAAGTTCGTAAGAACTCTGCAGGCTATTGCTGATGATCAGCAGGATGGTGCAGAGGCGTAAGCCGGTTTGCCATTTCCGTCTGTCACATTGTTGGCTGCATTTATTTGCCGCCCAGTGACGACCGAAAATTTCTGCGCCGCATAGACCGGCGTGAAAACACGAAATTAAAATCCAAGATATAATTTAGAAAAAGGAGAAAAGAAAATGAATAAGGATCAGATCATTGAAGCTATAAAAGCTATGTCAGTATTAGAGCTTAACGAATTGGTTAAGGCTTGTGAAGAAGAATTCGGCGTATCAGCAGCAGCTCCAGTAGCAGTTGCAGGTGCAGCAGCAGGCGCAGCAGAAGAAGAACAGACTGAATTCACTGTAGTTCTTGGAAGTTGGTGCAGAAAAGATCAAGGTTATCAAGGCAGTTAGAGAAATCACTGGCCTGGGTCTGAAGGAAGCTAAGGAAGTTGTAGACGGTGCTCCTTCCAACATCAAAGAAGGTGTTGACAAGGCGAAGCTGAAGCAATCAAGGCTCAGCTGGAAGAAGTTGGCGCTAAGGTTGAACTGAAATAGTTCCCCTAAGTGACATCAGATTAAACAATCAAGCCAAACACCCTGTGCATTTGATGCACAGGGTGTTTTTATAGCTTCAGCCGCAATATAGAGTGGATCTTCATGAGAGCGAGAGACCGTTGGGGGAGAAAAGCTTGATCGGAAACTTCTGAGAAGTCTAAAATTGTATATGCTGGTTGGCGGCATGCCGCAGGCTGTGAGTGAGTTCCCTGGGACCAATAATTTTAGAAAAGCAGATTTTGTATACCAAAGATTTGACAAAGAATCAGGATATGCTGCCTGTGTATATGGTGCCATTTTTTTTGAAGACGAGTAAACCTTGGGATGATCAGATCAATCACAGGTACCTCATAAGGAAATAAAAACACATCTTGAGAATGGGTTCATTCAAAAGATGTGTTTGTCAGTTAAACTTTATTTTTTCGTAGAATTCATGGAATTCACAGTTTAAGGCGGTGAGCTTCTCCATGACCCAAGGACGTTTTTAATTGACCTGTTTTATCGATAGCATCCATAGATTTTTTCTCATTTTCCATGAGGAGGCTGACTTTCTGAAGCAGTTCCTCTGCCTCGTCAGGATTGATAAAGACAACACCGTCACCGTCCGCAACGACGATGTCGCCAGGGTTGACAATTCTTCCCCACAGACTACCGGCGTATTGACTGTGCCAGGACCGTTCTTCCACGGGCCGTCGGGCGTCACGCCCTTTGCGTGAGACAGGAAGCCCTGTGGCTGCAATGTCTTCCTTATCTCGTAGCGCTCCGTCAACGATGATGCCGCCAATGTTCTTTTTCAGCAGATAGTGTACCATGATTTCGCCAAAGATGGAACGACTGGTGCTGCCGCCAGCATCGATGACGATGACATCCCCTTCCTTCGCCAGATCCATGGCATAGTGAAACATCAGGTTATCGCCCTCCGTCACTTTTACCGTAAGTGCTGGTCCGATAAGGCCGCTTTTTCCGATGGGTTTGATAGCAGCGTCTGCTGCCGCTTGTCTCCCCATACAATCATCCAGATTGGCAGCTGGGATGCCCCGGAACCTTTCTATCAGCTGCTTGTCCGGGCGTTTAAAATCCTTATATACAATACAGTTTACATTGCTCATTTTCTTACCTCCGAAGAACCATTGATTTTACAAATTGCAGCCCTCATTCTATCGAGGCGCTTCACGCAGATCTGCCTCGGCAGTGGCAAAAGACATGCGGATGCAGCGGCTGCCGCCCTTCCCGTAGGAATCGCCTGGAACTACGGCTACACGGGCTTCATCGAGGATAGTCTGCAATTTCAAAACTGTCTTTTCCGGCAAGATCGACTTTCGCCCAGGCGTAGAATGCGCCCTGAGGACAAGGCATGTGACTCCGGGAATGTCATTGAGTCCCTTGACAAAAAGCTGCGGCGAGCATCGTAGCTTGCAACCATTCTTGCAATATCCTCTTGACAGTCTAATGCTGCAAGAGCCGCTTCCATGGAAAACTGGCTGAGACAGCTGATCGTATGCTGGCTGAGGATAGACATTTTACCGATGACTTCTTTTGGCGCACAGGCGTAACCTAAACGCCAGCCGGTCATCGCTGCAGCTTTTGAAAAGCCGTTGAGGGTGATCACTCTGTCGGCAATCTGCGGAAGAGAGGCCAGACTGACACTTTGTTTTTTGTCATAGGTGATGCGCTCGTAGATTTCATCAGAAATCAAGATCAGGTCATGGGCCAGGGCAAAATCAGCCAGGATCTCTGCTTCCTCTTGGGATAGGATGCAGCCTGTCGGATTGTTAGGGTAGTTGACGATGACTGCTCGTGTTTGCTTGGAAACCGCGCTATCCAAGGCTTCTCTCGTAATCTTGTAATGAGTCTCAAAAGAAAGCTCCACATTTACAGGAATTCCGCCGGCTGCCATGACGATTGGTCCGTAGGAGACCCACGCCGGGTTGAGAATCATAACCTCTTCCGCTTTACCGGGCGTAATGAAAGTGCGGATCGCTTCATATACAGCATATTTTCCTCCAGGAGTCAGGATGATATTTTCTTCGGATGCGTCAATGCCGTTTTCTTCGCACAGTTTTCTGGCAATGCGCTGGCGCAGAGCCGGAAGGCCGAGGGCTGCATTGTAGTGGGTATGGCCTCCGGCGATTCCGGCGATTCCGGCAATACGGGCAGCATCGGGCGTATCGAAGTCTGGTTCTCCTGTAGCCAGGGTAATGACGTCAATTCCCTCAGCTTTTAATCTCTTAGCCTTTTCACTGACGGCTAGAGATGCTGAAGGAGGATAGTTAGCAATGTTTCATTGAATTTATAATTCATGGTTCTCCTCCTTATTCCTTTGTATGACTACAGTTTATATGAGAAAGCCTGTGACTGTCCAATGGAACCTTTGTTTATTAAATATGAATTCCCTTTCTATTTGAATTAGAAAACGTTTTTATATTTAATAGCGAAAATCTGACTTTTACAAGCGCGGCCATGTTCGCATATAATGAGCCATATAAAATAAACGGATCAAACACTTAATGACAAAGGAGACAAAAAATGGACTTAAAAAACAAATACACAGGAGGTTTTTACCTCGGTAAGATGGGGCCATGGATTCCTATTATTCTGATGGTTATCGGACTGATCGTGGGAACGAAGATCGGCGGCGGTGGAATCCTGCGGTTTTCGCTGATTACTTTCTTGGCCGTCATCGCAGGATTTTTTTTAACAAAGGACAAAAAGAATTTTGGAAAAGTCGCGATTTCCGGATTGACCAACAGCATGCTGGCAATTATCATCATCGCATTTCTGTCAGCAGGTGTTTTAGGACAGCTGCTGAGACAGAGCGGACTGATTGAAGCCCTGGTACATACTGCCGGCTCAGTAAATTTTGATGCTGGATTTCTTCCCTTGATCAGTTTCGTTATCTGTGCCATTATATCCACTTCCTGTGGAACGTCCTCAGGCAGCATCACTGCCATGGCACCAGTAATGCTGCCTCTGGCAGTCGGTATGGGATGCAGTCCAGGGCTTGTATGCGGCGCTATTATCAGTGGGGCGATTTTCGGGGACAATCTGGCCCCGATCTCAGATACCACCATTGGTTCGGCCTTGACACAGGAAGCGCAGGTGGGAGATGTGGTCAGAACGAGGCTGCCTTATTCTCTCATAGCAGGCGGAATTTCAGCTGTTCTCTTTGCTGTGCTGGGCAATGTGACGACGGCAAGCCGCGGCATGGAAGGCGTTGCCATAGAAGCCGATTTAAAGTCTCTTCTTCTTCTGGTTCTGCCAGTGATTATGATTATCATGATCAAAAAAGGTTTTGATCTGGTTGCGACACTGCTGGTCTGCGATGCGATGGGCATCGTGTTGAATCTGGTCCTGGGAACCATCAATTTGGACGCGATGCTTTCAAACGAAGGTCCGATCGTGGCGGGACTTTCCGGTATGATCAATCTGGTCATGTACTGCATCTTGCTATTTATCCTCCTGGAAATCCTCAATTGCAGCGGCGCCTTTTGACGCACTGGTGCAAGGGCTGACGAAGAATTGCAAATCAGCTCGTTCTGCAGAACTGGTCTGTATGCTGGGTACGGCTGTGGGGACTGCGGCAGCAGGTGGAAGTTCGCCGGCAGTGCTGTTCTTTGGACCGATGGTGCGCAAAGTGACCAAGGACTTTGGGATCGAGCGAACCCGTGGAGCCAACATTTTGGACGGAACGGCCTGCGGGATTTGCTCCATCCTTCCTTATGGAACTCCGGTCATGCTGTGCCTGGGGTTCACTGCAGAAATTGCTGCAATTCCGGCTGATTTCGGGTACTTTGACATTGTGCCGTACAGTTTCCACGGAATTCTGCTTCTGGTGTTGTTTGTACTCAGCATCCTCACCGGTGTGGGAAGACGATACGTGAAAGACGGCGAAGCGTAAATATCTCAATCATAAAAAATCCTCCCCTGCTGCAGGGAGGATTTTGTCGTGTCAGCCGAAGTATTTTTTTTACCAGGATTTTTAAGGTCTCCTCAGCCTCTTTGTGAAGAAACAAATAGAGAGGAAGAGTAAAATTGGTATCGGCCAGTTCATAGAAGTGAAAATCGGGTTCTTCTCGTAAGCGCCTTGCATGATTTTCGGGAAGAATACACCAGCCTTGCTCTGGCAGCGTTTTGACTAGGAGCGAGGGGGAATCCACATACATATGGAATGGCATATTGCCTCCGAACCAAGATTTGTAAAAGGCGGCACTGTCAGGGTTGTCCAAGGCGATGCCTTTTACCAAGACTGCTTTTGCAGAGTCCAATGTTCGGGGTCAACAACGTCCGCGGGGCGGGCAGATTTTGATCGTTCCACCAGCGCCATGGGAGTGGAGTGAATCTCACGCACCAAAAAGCTTAGGACTGTTTTCTGTAGATGAAACCAAATCCGATATCGGCGTCTCTGTTTTCGATGACTGATGGAATGGCATCGGAGTTGTAAGTGCTGACCGATAACCGTGCTTTGCTGCTCTCTTCTGTAATCTGTGTATAGAGTTTGAAATACTGTTCGTGGACACTGGCCGGGGCAGCGATTCTGATCGTAGTGACTTCCGACAGGGTGCTGAAGGCAAGCGCTTTGCGGTACACCGCCTGCCATTCTCTGGCGATGGGAAGAAATTCTTCACCCTTTGCGGTAAGGCGGATGCTGGCGATTCCTTTGTTGCGCGTGACCAGAGTTACGCCCACCTCCTCTTCTAACGTCTTGAGCCGGTAACTCAATGCGGACTGAGATACGAATAGTGTATCTGCGGCTTTGGTAATATTCTTTAATTCTGCGATGGCGATAAATGCCTCAATTTGCTTATACTCCATTTCGATTCTCCCATTCGTATCGATATAAATTCATAGTACCATATAAGCGGCATGACCGCAAAAAGAATTTCGTTTTTTCCCAAGAGAAGTATAAGAAATGCTTAATATTACAATACTCGAATAAAGGGAATGGAAAAAATTTGCTAGTATTTTTTTAAAAAAGCTTGACTGTTTGACAAGCATATGGTATCATAATAGACTGCCACGCAAATGTAAACTGTTAAGATATAAGGAGTGATAAATATGCCAAAACCTATCAAAGTAGGTAGAAAAGAACGTATGACCTTCTCAAAGATCAATGAAGTCGGCGTGATGCCAAACTTTGATTGAGATTCAGACCAGCTCATATGATTGGTTCATAAAAGAGGGTCTCCGAGAAGTTTTCTGAAGACATCTCCCCTATTAGAGATTATGCAGATAATCTGATTTTAGAATTCATCGATTACTCCCTGAACGACCCTCCGAAGTATGAGCAGGAGGAGTGTAAGGAGAGAGATGTAACATACGCAGCTCCACTAAAAAGTCAGAGTAAGACTCGTTAATAAAGAAACCGGCGAGGTTAAGGAACAGGAAGTATTCATGGGAGATTTCCCTCTGATGACAGAAAAGGGTACTTTCATTTACAACGGAGCGGAGAGAGTTATCGTAACTCAGCTGGTTCGTTCACCTGGGTCCTTACTACAGCGTTGAAACTGATAAATCGAACAACAAATTATATTCAACACAGATTATCCCGAACAGAGGCGCTTGGCTGGAATATGAAACGGACTCTAACGAAATCATTTCTGTCAGGGTCGACAGAACCAGAAAGCAGCCTTTGACTACCCTTCTCTCAGGGCTTTAGGGATTGGATCTGATCAGGAAATCCTCGACATTTTCGGAGAGGACAGCAGACTGCTGAAAACTTTGGAAAAGGATGCGACAAACGACTACGAAAGCGGTCTAAAAGAAATCTACAAAAAGCTGAGACCAGGCGAACCACCGACAGTGGAAAGCGCCAAGTCCCTGCTTAATTCGTTGTTTTTTTTGATCCAAAGAGATACGACCTTGCAAAGGTGGGCAGATATAAATACAATAAGAAATTGGGTCTTTCCAATAGATTGGCAGAAGCAGTTGCAGCAGAGGATGTTATCGATCCTAATACTGGCGAGATTTTGGTGGAGGCAGACCAGAAGATCAGCCGTGAATTAGCAAGGCAAATTGAAGATGCAGGCGTGGAATTTGTAATGGCATATGGAAAAGACGACGAGAGTCGGGTTACGAAGGTAATCGGAAATAAATTTGTCGCCCTGAATCAGTATGTGGAATTTGACACGACCAATTTGAAAGTCGCAGACAAGGTATTCTACCCTGTCCTGATGGAAATTTTGGAGCAGTGTCAAGATGAAGATGAAATTAAAGAGATGCTGGTAGCGAGAAAACACGATTTGTCGCCAAAGCATATTCTTATGGAAGATATTATTGCGTCAGTCAGCTATATTCTGAATCTGAATTATGGAGTCGGAAAACCGACGACATTGACCATTTGGGAAACAGAAGACTGAGAACTGTAGGCGAGCTTTTGCAGAATCAGTTCAGAATTGGTCTCGCCAGAATGGAAAGGGTCGTCAAAGAGAGAATGACCATTCAGGACATTGAAGTGACTACACCGCAGGCGCTGATGAATATCAGACCTGTTACAGCGGCAATTAAGGAAATTCTTCGGAAGTTCCCAGCTGTCTCAGTTTATGGACCAGAATAATCCTCTGGCAGAACACACACAAGAGGAGACTGTCCGCCCTGGGACCGGGCGGTCTTTCAGAGAAAGAGCCGGTTTCGAAGTCAGAGACGTACACCAGTCCCACTATGGACGTATGTGCCCGATCGAGACGCCGGAAGGTCCGAACATCGGTCTGATCGGATCATTGACTACCTATGGTATCGTAGACGAGTATGGCTTCATCGAAACGCCGTACCGAGTCGTAGAAAAAGAAACAGGCCTTGTAACAAATGAAATCAGATATATTTCCGCAGATGAAGAAGAACTGCTGATTATTGCACAGGCCACCGAGCCTCTGGACGACGAAGGACATTTTGTCAACGCAAAGGTTGCTGCCAGGGGTGTGGGCGGAGAAATCGCCCTGTTCCCGAGAGAAGTCGTAGATATGATGGACGTTTCTCCGAAAGCAGGTAGTATCCGTTGCGACAGCTATGATTCCGTTCCTGGAAAACGACGACGCCAACCGTGCTCTGATGGGTTCTAACATGCAGCGTCAGGCTGTACCTCTGCTGGTAACGGAGGCGCCATACGTGGGAACAGGTATGGAATTTAAGGCTGCAAGAGACTCCGGTGTCGTAATATTGGCTAAACATGCCGGAACCATTGAATTTGTCGATGCTGAAAGAATTGCAATCAGAAGAGACGACAACAATGGTCTTGATGAATATAAATTACTGAAATTTAAGCGTTCCAACCAGGGAACCTGTATCAACCAGAGACCGATTGTTGGTCACGGCGAGCACGTAGAAGAAGGAGAAGTCATCGTGACGGACCTTCTACAGAACTGGGTGAAATCGCCCTCGGAAAGAACCTTTTGATTGGATTTCATGACTTGGGAAGGTTACAACTACGAGGACGCGATCATCCTCAACGAAAATTTTTTGATGAACGACGTTCTGACTTCTCTTCACATCGTAGAATACGAAGCAGAAGCGAGAGATACCAAGCTGGGACCAGAAGAAATCACCAGAGATATCCCGAACGTGGGCGATGATGCGCTGAAGGATCTGGACGAAGAAGGTATTATCAGAATTGGTGCAGAGGTTGAATTCCACGGACATTCTGGTCGGTAAAAGTTACACCTAAGGGCGAAAAACGACCTCAGCGCAGAGGAAAAAGCTGCTCCGTGCAATCTTCGGTGAAAAAGCCAGAGAGGTGAGAGACACTTCCCTGAGAGTTCCTCATGGAGAAACTGGAATCGTAGTAGATGTAAAAATCTTCTACCAGAGAAAACGGCGACGAGCTCCTCCAGGCGTCAACAAATTAGTAAGATGTTATATTGCGACAAAGAGAAAAATCAATGTCGGTGATAAGATGGCCGGAAGACACGGAAATAAGGGTGTTATTTCCAGAATTCTGCCGGAAGAAGATATGCCGTTCAAAGAAGACGGTGAACCGCTGCAGGTAATGCTGAACCCTCTGGGCGTACCTTCCCGAATGAACGTAGGGCAGGTATTGGAAGTACACCTGGGTCTGGCAGCCAAGAAGAAAGGCTGGTATATTGCGACGCCGGTATTCGACGGCGCGACGGAAAAAGACATCCGTGAACTTTTAGTAGATGTAGGATACTCAGAAACTGGAAAGCTGAATTTGAGACGGCAGAACCGGAGAATGGTTCGACAGCCCGGTAACTGTAGGCTACATGTATATGCTGAAACTTCACCATTTGGTTGATGATAAGATTCATGCCAGAAGTACCGGACCTTATTCCCTGGTAACGCAGCAGCCTCTCGGCGGTAAAGCCCAGTTCGGCGGACAGCGTTTCGGAGAGATGGAAGTTTGGGCCCTGGAGGCTTATGGCGCGGCATACACTCTGCAGGAAATTCTCACAGTAAAGTCAGACGATATCGTGGGAAGAGTACAGACTTACGAAGCAATCGTAAAGGGCTGAGAATATTCCTGAGCCGGGCATTCCGGAATCCTTTAAGGTACTGATTAAAGAAATGCAGTCCCTTGCGTTGATGTGAGAGTGCTGACAGAAGACAATGAAGAAATTCAGATTAAAGAAGTATCCGAATATGAGGATGTTTCCGGCATTGACGGAATCATGACCGTTGATACAGAGCTTGAGGAAAGCGAAGAAAAATTATTTGCAGAGGGCTTTACCGAAGAAACCCCCGACGACGACATGACCGGCAGTAACTTTGCAGATGATGAACAGTTTTAAGAAAGGGGAGGAAATCTTTGACTGAGAATGTAAATAAGAACGCAAACAATTTTGAATTGCATAACTTTTGAATCTTTACAGATCAAGCTGGCGTCCACAGAGAAGATTCTGGAATGGTCACACGGCGAAGTTACCAAGCCGGAGACGATTAACTACAGAACTCTGAAGCCGGAAAAAGACGGTTTATTCTGCGAAAAGATTTTCTGGACCTATGAAGGACTGGGAATGTCACTGCGGAAAATACAAGAGAATCAGATATAAAGGTATTGTCTGTGACCGATGCGGCGTAGAGGTGACAAAAGCAAAAAAGAAGAGAGAGAATGGGGCATATCAAGCTGGCCGCCCCAGTTTCTCATATCTGGTACTTCAAAGGAATCCCTTCCAGAATGGGACTCATTCTCGATATCACGCCGAGAAACCTGGAGAAAGTCCTTTACTTTGCTGCATACATCGTAACGGACCAGGGCGAGACCGATCTCGGATATAAAGAGATCCTCACAGAGCAGCAATATAGAGAAGCGAAAGACAAGTATGGAAGTGACTTTAAGGCTGCTATGGGGGCAGAGGCTGTGAGAGAACTGTTGTCACAGATTGACTTAGAAGCACTTTCAAAGGATCTGCGAGAGAAATTGAAGACAGCTACTGGCCAAAAGAAGATCAGAATCGTCAGAAGACTGGAAGTCGTCGAAGCGCTGAGACTGTCTGAGAACAAAACCGGAGTGGATGATTCTTGAGGTCATCCCAGTCATACCGCCAGATCTGAGACCGATGGTTCAGTTGGACGGCGGCAGATTTGCGACTTCTGACCTCAACGACTTGTATAGAAGAGTGATCAACAGAAACAACAGATTGAACAGACTTCTCGAACTGGGCGCTCCTGACATTATCGTCAGAAATGAGAAGAGAATGCTGCAGGAAGCGGTAGACTCTTTGATTGACAATGGAAGAAGAGGCAGACCGGTTACAGGTCCTGGCTCCAGACCTCTGAAGTCATTGTCTGATATGCTGAAGGGAAAGCAGGGAAGATTCAGACAGAACTTGCTGGGTAAGCGTGTTGACTACTCTGGCCGTTCTGCAATCGTAGTAGGCCCAGAGCTGAAGTTCTTCCAGTGCGGTCTTCCTAAAAAGATGGCGCTTGAACTGTTTAAACCTTTTATCATGAAAAAGCTCGTGGAACAGGGTTATGCCCACAACATCAAAAATGCCAAGAGAATGGTCGAGAAGGTAAGACCGGAAGTATGGGACGTATTAGAGGCGTTATCAAAGAGCATCCTGTCATGCTGAACCGTGCACCGACCTTGCATAGGCTGGGTATCCAGGCCTTTGAACCTGTACTGGTAGAAGGTAAAGCCATCAAAGCTGCATCCGCTGGTATGTACTGCGTTCAATGCCGACTTCGACGGAGACCAGATGGCCGTACACGTACCGCTTTCTGTAGAGGCGCAGGCAGAGGCAAGGTTCCTGATGCTGTCAGTAAACAACATCCTGGCACCAAAAAGACGGATCTCCGATCACGACACCGACGCAGGACATGATTCTGGGGGCATACTATCTGACGTATCCTGGAACATGCAAAAAGGTGGAAGTCGTTGACGGCAGAGAGAAAGTATTCTACGAGAGAGACGAATTTAACGACAAAAAGTCAGCTGAAGCTTTCAGAGCCGCAGGTTTTGAGAGGGTGCCTGAAAAGGGCGACGGCAAGGTCTTTACAGATATTGACGAGATGCTGATGGCATATCAGGATGAAATCGTAGACATCCACGCCAAAGTCAAGGTGAGAATGTATCTGGACGAAAACGACAAGAGAGGAAGACTGGTAGAATCTACCGTAGGCAGATTCATCTACAACCAGCAGATTCCGCAGGATCTCGGTTTCGTCGACAGAAATATGGATCCATACTCACTGGAAGTCGATTTCTTATGCGACAAGAAAAAGCTGGGCGCGATTATCGACAAGTGTTACAAGACCCATGGAAATACTGGGACTGTCATCATGCTGGACTACATCAAAGACATGGGCTACCACTATTCGACAAAGGCCGCTGTGACCATCGGTATCGATGACATGAAGATTCCTGACAACAAGTGGGATATCGTCGCTGAATCACAGAAAGAAGTAGACAAATACGAAAAAGCTTACAGAATGGGTCTGATGTCCAATTCTGAAAGATATGATAAGGTTATTGAAATCTGGAACAAGACCACCGACGATGTAGCGGATGCTCTGATGGAGTCCTTGGAACCAAAGAACAATCTGAACATCATGGCGACATCCGGAGCCAGAGGTAGTAAGAACCAGATCAGACAGGGTCGGAGGCATGCGTGGTCTGATGGCCAACGCAACTGGTAAGACCGTAGAAATTCCAATCAAGGCGAACTTCCGTGAAGGACTTTCTATCTTGGAGTACTTTATCTCCTCCAACGGTGCTCGTAAAGGTCTGGCCGATACAGCCCTTCGTACAGCCGACTCTGGTTATCTGACCAGAAGACTGGTTGACGTTTCTCATAACGTCATCGTCAGAGAATTTGACTGCGGAACCGATGAAGGTGTGGAAGTAAGAGCCTTTACAGACGGCAAAGAAGTCATTGAACCGCTCAATCAGCGTATTGCTGGCAGAACGGCTCTCGTGGATATCGTCAATCCGCAGACTGGTGAAGTCATCGTAGAGCAGGGTGAAGAAATCACCGATGAGCAGTCCATGGAAGTGGTAAACTGCGGCATTGAGTCCATTGCGATCAGATCTGTCATGACCTGCCACAGCAAAACGGGAATCTGTGCAAAATGCTACGGCAGAAACCTGGCAACGGGAGAGGAAGTCAACATCGGCGAATCAGTCGGTATCACTGCTGCACAATCCATCGGTGAACCGGGTACTCAGCTGACCATGAGAACCTTCCATACCGGAGGCGTAGCCGGATCCGACATCACCCACGGTCTTCCGAGAGTAGAGGAATTGTTCGAGGCCAGAAAGCCAAAGGGACTTGCCGAAATCTGTGAGGAGAACGGCAGAGTCATTGACATTCAGCCTAGATCAGACAACAAGACGGAAGTTACTGTCAGAAGTGACGAAGGAGAAGACAAGGTATATGTAGTTCCTTACGGTGCAAGACTTGCAGTCAAGAAAGACGACTACATCTATGCGGGCGGAAACATCACAAGCGGTCCGCTGAATCCGCATGACATCCTGAGGCTCAACGGTGTTGAAGGGTGTATACCAGTACCTGCTGAAGGAAGTTCAGCGTGTATATAAGAACCAGGGTGTAGACATCAACGACAAGCATCGTTGAAGTGATCGTAAGCCAGATGCTTTCGAAGTTCAAAAAATTGAAGACGCAGGAGACACGACGTTGCTGCCGGGCGGATTATACAGCAAATTTGAAATCAAAGACGCAAACGAAGAAGCCCTTGCTGATGGCGGAGAAATCGCTAAAGGTAAGCAAATGCTCCTCGGTATTACAAAGGCGTCCCTGGCAACGAACTCCTTCCTGTCAGCAGCATCCTTCCAGGAAACTACAAGAGTCCTGACTGATGCGGCAATTAAGGGGAAAAACGACAAACTCATGGGTCTGAAAGAAAACGTTATTATCGGTAAGCTGATACCTGCCGGAACCGGAATGAAGAGATATAAGAACATCAATCTCGATTACGGTGTAAACGAAGAGTTTATGAGAGAGTACGAAAGATATCAGGAAGAGGATGACGAGCTGGACGAATATGCAGAGGAGGCTGTTGTTGAAGCGCGTGAAGACGAATACGAAGTGGAAACAGCCAGCGTCTTTGAGGTAAATGAACCTGAAATCGTAGAATTAGACTAATCGAGTGCAAGGCAATCACATAAAGAGTAAGAGGCGGATTTTTCAATCCGCCTCTTGAATGCAGTCGCCGCACGCTTTCACGTGCGCCTTTGCCATGACATCTTGCTGCCGCACACCCGAACGTGCGCGCCTTTGCCATGGTTCTTTGTCACTGCACGCCCTCACGTGCGCGCCTTCATTTTCAATTATTTAATCCTTAATGGCACATTTTTGATTATTGTAAACCAATCTGCCTTCATTTGCAAATTATTGTTGATTACTTGCACATTTATCTTGTTTAACGCAAGCGAATTTACTTATAATCCTAAAAATAGAAAATAAAGTGTGATAAATAGTGTTAAATATGGCTGAAGTATCATTGAAAAGGGCACATGCACTTGTTCTACGCCGTTTTGCAAAGGGGAGTGGCGCAAGTAAATTTAATAAAATCAAAAAAATGAAGGCGCATTTGGACTCGGCAGGAGACTTTTGTGCAAGTAAACGGCATATTATGCAAAATGAAGGCGCATTGACGTGTTGGTCTCTTCTGCCCCCCCAATTTGTGCAGCAATGTTAGATGAGATAGACTTAAAGTTATTTCATGTAAGGCTGCTGAACACCTTTAATGATTTTGGCTTTGTCAACCCGTATACCGTGGAGCAGGGGCAGAATATGATCATTGATGATTTGATTGATAATTGCGCTGCTGAAATCCTGCTTGTTGTCGTCCATGGTCAGGATTAAATTTCCGCCGATGACGAGGCCATTTTGTTGAAAAAAGATTCAGCTTTTTTTTGCATTATCTGAGCAATAGCCCTCGTTTGACAAAAGACCTAAGTGCTCCCATATCTTCCAACTGCTATCGGGAAGCAGAATCCGAAAATCGGGGAATAGTGTAACGCCGTTTGCACATTCAAAGGCTTCTTCATAATGGAAGGGGATTCCATAAGCAAACAGTGTATTTCCGAGAAGCTGCTCCGACTTGGAACGAACCAATTCACCGTAATCCGTTTCGTGAACGTGGAGCTTGGGGTTGTAAGGGCATTTCTTATAAGGCGCAGTCAGTCTCTTTTCTAACAGATGTTTTTTGCGCAGTAAAAAAAACGTCTTGGTATTTTGTAGAACAACTCTTCATTACAGAAAATGGATCCACAGGCTTATATCTGTTGAGCAAACGCTCCAACAAATTTTTTGTTTTTCAGACATCGATCGAGGATTCTTTCGCAGATCATTTTGTTTGTCAATTGGAGGATTAAATCGTGATTCCCAGTGATATTGACTTGCTTTTTGCTTTCTAGCGGAACCCTTTCCATCTTCAAAGGTCCAGTAGTAGGTGTTGCTTCGGCGTCGCGGTCTCACTGTCAAAAAACCTTTTGGAGCGGTATTCAAGAAGTTTTGGCAAATAGTGATGAGCTTGTGCTCTCTAATGATTTCAAATTCGAGTGCGGCGATGAGGTTATCCATAATAATTCTCCTTTTTTAATTCTAAATATGTAAATATTTTACAATATGAACGACGATAAAACAAGAGGAATCTGAAATAATTTTCTGTCAACACCTGATAATCCTTGCATTGAGCAGGGAAATGTGGTAAACTATTTGTTAGTTTCGAGTTAATTTGACCCTAATAAATGATTTAGGGTTAATTTGACTGTGAGAATAAATTAATCCTAAAAGGAAAGGAGAAACAAATGCCTACTATTAACCAATTAGTACGTCAAGGCAGAACTAGTGCTGTTAAGAAGTCAACCGCTCCTGCTCTTGGTAAGGGTATGAACTCTTTAAGAAGAGTTGCAACTGACACAAACTCACCACAGAAGAGAGGCGTGTGCACTTCAGTAAAGACAGTTACACCTAAGAAGCCGAATTCAGCTCTTAGAAAGGTTGCCAGAGTACGTCTGACTAACGGTATCGAAGTAACAGCTTATATCCCAGGCATCGGACACAACTTACAGGAACATAGCGTTGTGCTGATCAGAGGCGGAAGAGTAAAAGACCTTCCAGGTGTAAGATACCACATTGTTAGAGGTACACTTGACACTGCTGGTGTTAACGACAGAGGTCAGGCTCGTTCAAAATACGGTGCTAAGAGACCTAAGAAAAAAATAACACCAACCTTTATTATTGACTAGAAATTATCGGGAATGAAAAGAGCCCTTAATATATATTTATGTTGTACGACAAAAATGCAGCCAAATAAAAATTTGGACATTTTAAGCATAAATTCTGTCGAATCGCACATTTTATTTGCGGGACAGAATGTTAAGCGCTCGCGGCGGCCTGTATAGAAAGGCTGTCGAGTACCCCTGAACAAGACTGGAAGGTCTATTTAATTGCAGGACCATCCAGAGTAATCCTGTATTCCGAATACAGGGTGAAGAGAAATGTGCAATTACAAAATTAGTTAAAGCAATTGTGCAGCTGATTTGGTGGATTATTGTAATTCGTAAAATGGAGGTTATATGCGAGAAATGATATATACTCGCGCCGCTAATTTTGCGAAGCACAAGGAAGCGGAAGTTGCAGGCGACGCGCCGCGTACTTAAAGTACGAAAGCGAGCCAAAACGAACGCTGACACAGTAATTTACAAAATTAGCAAGCGAGGAGGGAAGAGAAGTGCCAAGAAAAGGTAACGTACCAAAACGTGAAGTACTTCCAGATCCAGTATACGGAAGTGTTGTTGTAGCGAAGCTTATCAACAGCATCATGTTAGACGGAAAGAAAGGTACCGCACAGTCCATCGTTTACAAAGCATTTGATCAGATCAAAGAGACGACTGGCGAGGAACCATTGGAAGTATTTGAAAAGGCTATGAACAATATCATGCCTGTATTAGAAGTAAAAGCTAGAAGAATCGGTGGTGCAAACTACCAGGTTCCTATTGAAGTCAGACCAGAGAGAAGACAGACTTTAGGACTGAGATGGTTAACGAAATACACCAGACTCAGAGGCGAAAAAAGACGATGTCTGAAAGACTGGCAAAAGAATTGATGGATGCTGCAAATAGTACTGGTGCATCCGTAAAGAAGAAAGAAGATACTCATAAGATGGCAGAAGCGAATAAGGCATTTGCTCACTTCAGATGGTAGTCAACTTTGTTCAACTTTAGAAAAGCAGAAATGGAGGAAAGTGAATGGCTGGTAGAGAGTTTCCGTTAGAGAAAACTAGAAATATCGGTATTATGGCGCATATTGACGCCGGTAAGACCACTACCACAGAACGTATCCTTTTCTATACAGGAAGAACTCATAAGTTAGGAGAAACCCACGAAGGTGCTGCTACGATGGACTGGATGGAGAAGGAGCAGGAACGTGGTATTACTATTACCTCTGCTGCTACTACAGCACAATGGAAAGGCCATAGAATCAATATCATCGACACTCCGGGACACGTTGACTTTACAGTCGAAGTAGAGAGATCCCTCAGAGTTCTGGATGGAGCAGTAACTGTGCTTTGCGCAAAGGGCGGTGTAGAACCACAGTCCGAGACAGTTTGGAGACAGGCTGAAAAGTACGGAGTTCCTAGAATGATTTTCGTCAACAAGATGGACATCATGGGAGCTGACTTCTTCAGAGTTGTCGGTATGGTGAAGGACAGACTAAAAAGCGAACGCTGTACCTGTTCAACTGCCAATCGGTGCGGAAGATAATTTCGTTGGAATTATCGACCTGGTAGAGATGAAAGCAGAGATTTACAAGGACGAGCTTGGTAAGGAATATGAAGTTACAGATATTCCGGAAGACATGATGGATATGGCACAGGAATGGAGAGAGAAGTTAGTTGAATCCGTTGCAGAATGTGACGAAGAACTGATGATGAAGTTCCTGGAAGGTGAAGAAATAACCATAGAGGAAATGAAGGACACCATCAGAAAGCAGACGATTGCCTGCCAGATGGTACCTATGCTTTGTGGTTCCGCATATAGAAACAAGGGTGTTCAGATGATGCTTGATGCAGTCATTGACTACATGCCGGCACCAATTGATATTCCGCCTATCAAAGGTGTTGACCCTGATACAGGTGAAGAAGATGTCAGAAAGTCCAGCGACAGCGAGCCTTTCTCAGCATTGGCCTTCAAGATCATGGCCGACCCATTTGTAGGTAAGCTGGCATTCTTCAGAGTATATTCCGGTACTTTGGAATCAGGTTCCTATGTTTACAACTCAACAAAGGGCAAGAAAGAAAAAGAATCGGAAGAATCCTGCAGATGCATGCAAATAAAAAGAGAAGAAATCGAAAAGGTTTATTCTGGAGATATTGCGGCAGCAGTAGGCTTGAAGGATACGACTACAGGAGATACTCTTTTTGCGACGACAAAAACGAGATTATATTGGAATCCATGGAATTCCCAGATCCTGTTATTGAAATTGCAATCGAGCCTAAGACAAAAGCTGGTCAGCAGAAGATGGGTATTGCCCTTGCGAAGCTGGCAGAAGAAGATCCGACTTTTAAGACTTATACAAATGAAGACACTGGGCAGACCATCATCGCCGGAATGGGCGAACTTCATCTGGAAATCATCGTAGATAGACTTCTGCGTGAATTCAAGGTAGAAGCCAATGTTGGTAAGCCGCAGGTATCCTATAAAGAAACAATCTCAACGACAGCTGATGTGGATCACAAGTATGCGAAGCAGTCTGGTGGTCACGGTCAGTACGGTCACGTTAAGATCAAAATCTATCCGAGAGAACCAGGTTCAGGCTTTGAATTTGTCAACTCAATCGTCGGTGGTGCTATTCCTAGAGAATATATCCCTAAGATTGAAGATGGTATCAAAGAAGCGATGGAAAATGGTCCTTTGGCGGGATACCAGGTTGTGGACCTTGGTGTAGAACTGTATGACGGTTCATACCACGAAGTCGACTCCTCTGAAATGGCCTTCAAAGTTGCTGCTTCCATGGCATTCAGAGAAGCTGCCAAGAAAGCGAAGCCAGTTCTCCTAGAACCAATCTTCAAAGTTGAAGTGAATGTTCCAGAAGAATATATGGGCGACGTTATCGGCGACATCTCCTCAAGAAGAGGCAGAATTGAAGGATCAGATATGAACAATGGTGCAGTAGCTGTAAGAGGTATGGTACCTCTGTCCGAGATGTTCGGTTACGCAACTGACCTGAGATCAAAGACCCAGGGTCGTGGCGTTTATGTAATGCAGTTCGACCACTTTGAAAAAATTACCAGACAGCTTAGTTGAAAAGATTGGTAATAAATAATTACAGGAGGAATAAAAATGGCAAAGCAGAAATTTGAGAGAAATAAACCGCATATCAATATCGGAACAATCGGTCACGTAGACCACGGCAAGACGACGCTGACGGCGGCGATCACGACGACACTGTATCAGAGATATGAACTGGGAGAGAAGGTAGCCTTCGACCAGATCGACAAGGCACCGGAAGAGAAGGAAAGAGGAATCACCATCTCCACAGCCCACGTAGAATATGAGACACCGAACAGACACTATGCCCACGTAGACTGCCCGGGACATGCCGACTATGTAAAGAACATGATCACAGGAGCAGCCCAGATGGACGGAGCTATCCTGGTAGTAGCAGCAACGGACGGCCCGATGCCACAGACCAGAGAGCATATTCTGCTGGCCAGACAGGTAGGCGTGCCATATATCGTGGTATTCCTGAACAAGTGCGACATGGTAGATGACGAGGAACTGCTGGACCTGGTAGAGATGGAAGTAAGGGGGAGCTGCTTTCCGAGTATGAATTCCCTGGAGACGACACACCGATCATCAGAGGTTCCGCGCTGAAGGCACTGGAAGATCCTGCAGGAGAATGGGGGAGACAAGATCGTCGAGCTGTTCGAGGAGATCGACGCATACATCCCTGAACCTGAGAGAGCAAACGACAAGCCGTTCCTGATGCCTGTAGAGGGACGTATTCTCCATCACAGGAAGAGGAACCGTAGCGACAGGAAGAGTCGAGAGAGGCGTGCTGAAGGTAGGAGAAGAAGTAGAGATCATCGGACTTTCAGAAGAGAAGAGAAGCGTAGTCGTAACAGGGCTGGAAATGTTCAGAAAGCTGTTGGACGAAGCAGAGACAGGGAGATAACATCGGAGCGCTGCTGAGAGGCGTGCAGAGGGATGAGATCGAAAGAGGACAGGTACTGGCAAAACCAGGAACCATCCATCCGCATACAAAGTTCAAGGGACAGGTATACGTACTGAAGAAAGAAGAAGGCGGAAGACATACGCCGTTCTTCAACGGATACAGACCGCAGTTCTACTTCAGAACGACAGACGTAACAGGAGACCTGCAGTTACCGGAAGGCACAGAGATGTGCATGCCTGGAGACAACGTAGTGATGGAGATCGCGCTGATCACACCGATCGCTATCGAGGAAGGGCTGAGATTCGCCATCAGAGAAGGCGGAAGAACAGTCGGATCCGGCGTAGTAACTGAGATCATCGAATAGGGAGACCTAGCCCGATATGACAAACATCAACAGGGACGCATGTGCGTCCCTGTTTTGATGTGCAGTCAGATTGCAGGCAGGTCCCCCGCGAGGAGTGCAGCGCTTCAGCGCGTGGCACTCTACGGCCATACTTGCTGAATCAGCCCGTGGCGTTGATGCTGCGGGCTTTTTTTGTTTCCTTGAAGCCCCTAGCCCGATTTGCGGGTGCAAATCGATGGCAGGTCTCATGCGAAAACGCCCAAATCTGTGATTTGGTGCGTTTTACCGCCACGTACCCTGTGTACGCTCCGGGACGCAAAGCCCTTGCGCCTAGCCACGGACTGATTTTTTCTGCGTATTTCTGATAATATAATAACAATAGGAAACACGCGGGAAACCGCGGGTTTTGTTGTGGGCGGAACCAGGGTGATGCAGCAGGCCGTAACGGTACTATTTAGATTCTATAGTATTGGGTATAATTACCATTGACTGAATCAATATAGAAGCATATAATTTATGTAGAAATGGTTATGACTTCCAACATTTTAATATTTGGCAAAATCAGGGAAATCTGGTGACGCAAAGCCAAAGGGCCTAATCTATCATAGATGGGATGGCAGCCGGTTGCACTTAATGAAAAGACAAAGTCTTTTTATATGGTTTTATATTCCCGATTGCTTTTCGGGTTTTTTTTATGTTTCCTTACATTTTCGGCTTGAAGATGATACATGTGGAGAAGACAATCATAACATGAATAAGGTGCTTTTTGGAGGTAAAAATGAAAAGTTGCTACAAATTATTATCGATTCTCATGATTCTGATACTCATTACAGGGTGCAGTAGTATCAGTTATGCGGTAGAGGACAGCAAGACAGAACCGCAGATTAAGCTGGAAAATAATACTTTATACACCTATGGTGTTCCCATTTTGATAAAAAAGGATAAAGCAGGAGATACAAATGTTTACCGCGATGACGGCAGTCAAGAGCTACTGAAAGAAAAAGTAGGGAATCTTACCATCTATGGCGGCGGAAAGAATGAGTCCATTACTGGAAACGTCAGTATTACCGTGGAAGGTGCATCTTACAGCAGGATTTACGGAGGCGGTTGGTCCGACGGTTCAAAAGCCGCTGACGTCCAGGGAAACGTTTCTATTACCGTCAAAGGAAATACCAATGCCAATACTATCTATGGCGGCGGTTACGCCATCGCAAAAACGGAAACGCCAGCGCCAACGTCAGTGGGACCGTGACAGTGAATGTACCGGCTGTGCCAAAGAGTAACCATGAATTTTTTTTTGGCGGCGGTTCTGCGCAGGTGACAGGCAAGTATGATGCTGCGGCCAATGTAGGTCAGGTTCGCCTTCATGCTATAGGAAGGATACGCGAAGTTAACGGCGGCGGCTCTGCGACTGTAGACAAAACAGCTGCTGGAAACGCAGAAGCTGTCGTGAAATCATCGGTTTCTCTTCAGCTCGAGAAGGCAGATATAAGAGAAGTTTACAGCGGCGGATATGCCAGCGGTCCTAATGCGACTGCTCATGTAGGTTCCGTTGAAACGAAGGTAGATGATTCAGAAGTTATGATCCTCATCGGCGGAGGCCGTGCGAATGATGGCGGTCAGGCTGACGTAGCAGGCAGTGCCAAGATACACTTGAAGGACTGTTCTAACCTATACGGCTATGTCCATGGCGGCGGCAATGCCTCTAGTGGAGGTTCCGCTAAAACCGGATCTGTAGAGCTGCAAATAGAAAACTGTATAATACCAATAGATGAACAATTTGGAAGTCTGGTGGCCGGATCGGTCATCAGCGGCGGTTCTGCCTCTGGAGAAGGTGCAAATGCAGACATAAGCGGCCCGGTGCAGTTGAGCATAAGCGGCGGCTCCGGCGCCGGCAATATCTATGGCAGCGGCGAGGCCTCTGATGGCGGAAGTGCAGTAACAGGAGAATCACAGATAAATATTACCGACTACGAAGGATGTAACTATGCGGGTTATGAAGAAACTTTTCACGCTACCATCTATGCAGGTGGAGATGTAGATAGCGGGAAAGGCAGTACGGCAACGGCAGACGCCTGTAGAGTAGAAATCAATGATTCTATTTTGGAAAATGTATGGGGCGGAATGATTGTCAGCAATAAAAATCCAGAGTCTATCGCTGGCGAATCTGATCTGCTGTTGTACCAAAGCAAAGTTACAAATACAATTACCTGCTTTGACACCATAACATTGAACCAACCGCAACATTTAACGGCTTTCTTGTATAAAGGGGAAAATCGGCCAACGCAGCTAATTGCCCAAGGTTTTTCACAAGGAGATATTTTAATCACTTGTGACGACACTGATTCAGCCGCAGACTGGTTTTCTCTGCAGAATGGGACTTTATCCTATGAAGTGGGAGAATCCGCTTCAATATGGAAAATTGGCAACTTGACGAATACGATCACGGCAACCGCAGGAGAACATGGCGCCATCAGTCCATCTGGTACCTGTACCGTCAACCAAGGGGAAGATGCAGAGTTTAAGATAACGCCTGATAGTGGTTACAGAATCTTAACGGTGGAAGTAGATGGAAAGACTGTGGAGCTTAGTGATGGAACGTATAGATTTACTGATGTCAAAGAGGATCACCGGATTCATGCGGAATTCGAAACAATAGCCAATCCTGCACCGCCTTATATTCCGCCAGCTCCGCCAACTCCCGATATAGAGGCGCCGACAGTGAGCATGGAGGCTTCCAAGGAGGTTACTGACAGCCTTTTTAGACGATCAGGATTTGCAGGATATCAAAAATGGCAGCAAGGTGTCTTTTAAACTGGAAGCGACTGTCGTGCCGGAAAAGATTTGATGCAGTGATTTCTAAAGCGCTGGAGGCGCATCTCCAAGACAGTGGTCAAACGGTTGCCGCAAATCTGGATATTAATCTGATAAAAGTGAAAGACAATGTGGAAAGCAAAGTATCCAATGCGGCAAAGAAAGTAAGAGTCATAGTGCAGATTCCAGAGACGTTTCTCGACGAGTCAGGCTTGCGCCAGTTTTCACTGATACGTCTGCACAAGCTGGAAAATGGCGCTATAAAGACCGATTTGCTACCTGATTTGGACGATGACCCAGCTACGGTTACAGTAGAAACCGACCTGTTTTCGGTGTATACGCTTGTTTATAGGGAGGAAGATCCTATGAAAAATGCCCGTCTTGCAAAAGGCGTAAAAGCGACAACGTTAAAACTGTCATCCTCTCGAAGACATGGCTCGATTACAGTGAAATGGGTCAAATCAAAAGGTTTCAAAGTCGATGGATATGAGGTTTTCAGATCTACCAAGAAAAACAGCGGATATGGAACAAAGCCTTTTTATAAAACAACGAAAAGGTCATATAAAAAATACAAAGCGATTGCGAAAAAGGGACCAGATATTATTACAAAGTGAGGGGATATAGAACGATTGGAGGAACAAAGTTCTATACCAAATGGTCTAATAAAGCCTATAGAGTCGCAATATAGTATGTGCAATTATAAGTGAACAGTATCATGATAACAGGCGGCCTTCCACCGCCTGTTTTTCATAACACGGGAAATATCGTCTGCAGGACGTATTTCCTATCCGCTCGTTTCCTAGAGGTATCATAAAGACTATTGACAAATTCAGTGACATTTAGTAAAATCTGCGAAGTGGAATATTTGCGATATGGAGGAACGTAATGAAAGAAAAGAGAAAATTATCTCTTGCCATACAGATTTTTATCGGCTTAGGTCTTGGAATCATCGCTGGATTAGTATTTATAGCTGTTGGCAAAGAGCAGTGGGCTGATTCGTATATCATGCCCTTTGGGACTATCTTTTTGAACCTGATTAAGTTTATTGTAGTGCCGATTGTACTGACATCGATTATTTCAGGAGTCATATCTCTGAAGGATATCAAGAAAGTAGGGTCTATTGGCGGAAAGACAATCGTCTTTTATATGTGCACGACAGCGGTAGCGATTGTTATCGGCCTGACCTTTGCGAACTTGTTTAAAGGCACCTTCAGTGTGCTTCAAACAAGCGGCCTGACCTATGAGGCTACTGAACCGGTCAGCTTTATGGAGACGCTGGTGAACATCTTCCCCGTCTAATGCAGTGGCGCCGATGGTAGAGGCAAATATGCTGCAGGTCATCGTCATCGCCTTTGCTGTTTGGCTTTGGCATCATTTTATCTGGAGAAAAAGGACAACCTTTTTGCCAAGATGATTGTCAGCCTGTCTGATGTATCCTTACGCATCATGGAGATGATTCTAAAAGCTTTCACCAATCGGTGTTTTCTGCCTGATTACGCCGGTTGTTGCGACTAACGGACCAAAAGATATTGGGCTCCCTGGCAATGGTATTGCTGGCTGCTTATATCTGCTACATACTGCACGTCGTCATCGTATATTCAGGTGCCGTCAGAGGGCTTGCAGGTGTGAATCCGCTAACTTTTTCAGAGGTATTGCCCCGGCTATGATGTTCGCATTCTCCAGTGCATCTTCCGTAGGGACCCTGCCTCTTAATCTGGAATGCTCCGAAAAGCTGGGCGCAAAGAGAGAGGTTGCAAGCTTTGTCCTGCCTCTGGGCGCTACCATCAACATGGACGGAACAGCGATTTATCAAGGTGTCTGTGCAGTTTTCATCGCCAGATGCTATGGCATCGATTTGACACTGTCGCAGATGGTAGTCATCGTCTTAACGGCCACTCTGGCTTCAATTGGTACTGCAGGTGTTCCTGGCTCGGGTATGATTATGCTGGCTATGGTTTTACAGAGTGTCGGTTTGCCGGTAGAGGGAATTGCTTTGGTGGCAGGCGTAGACCGTATCTTTGATATGGGAAGGACGACCGTAAATATAACTGGAGACTCCGTATGCTCCATCGTTGTGAGCAAAATGGAAGAGCGAAAAGAAGCGAAAAGAAAAAAAGCAAATGCATAAAAATATTAGGGGCTGCTACTTGCAGCCCCTGTTTATTTGGTGTTATTTTATCGTACGATTGGCCTTGTTGGACCAGGAGGTATAATATTTCGTTTTCTCTATGATCCTCACGCCGCGTACTTTATAATAGTAGCGAGTTCCTTTTTTTAACGTTTTAGTGTCGGTAAAAGGAAGTCGTTTTGCCGTTTTTCGTCTTGTAGTAAGCCTTTGTGCCATATCCCGAGGACTTTTTCGTCGATCTGAACACCTCATAATAATCGACCTTGTAGCCTCCAGACTTCTTCCACGAGACCTTGATTCCCGTTTTAGCGAGAGCGGACTTAGCCGTAATCTTAGTCTTTTGAACGCCTTTGATGATATCTGCATTTTTGAAGGTACTTCCCAGCATCTTAGAATAGATGGCATTGGAGAGATAGCGATAGTCATCCAGCTGGTGGGCTTTGTTGGTCATGGTGTTGGCAAATAAGGTCATCTGATAGCCGCCTTGCTTGTAGTCAATTGCCTGAATCGTATCTTTGTATTTTTCAATGTAATCTGCAGCCATAAAGCCTTCGATAGGATAATCTGTAGTCGTCTTGATTAAAACTTCAGCGCCCTTTGGTGCGTGTGTAATGTAGTTTCCACCATAGCCATACATGACATTATCTTTTTTTTGCTGCTTATATTTTGCAGTGATCAAACTGTCTGCTTTATAAGTCACCGTAGTTAATGCATCGTAACTGCCGCCAGTCTGATAGTCGATGTCGATTCCCAGATCTTTTGCAGCTTTCAGTGCATTAGCTGTGTAGCCGATATATGGCTTGCCTTTTTAATCAGATCCAGTTCTTTTTCGCCCAGAGTGCGGCTTCCTACAATCACGTCGGCATTCTCTGGATGATCGACTACCTGAAAGCCCATTTGCTTCTCAAAGGCGAAGATATCCCAGCCTAAGGCAGTATTGAGCCTGTCCTGATACCCCTTGATGCCGTATTCTTACCATCCTTCGTCGTGGTAAAGGTAGAGGCGGTTCTGCCAGGAATATAGACCTTGACGGCTTTTTTATCACTTTTGCGGCAGGCATCTTTGAGACGGCCTTTCCGACCAGAACGTAATCGTCCTTTACCGTGTTGAAGTCAGTTTTCTTCACCAGGAAGTCACCCTTATTCGTACCAGTGGTAATCATTCCCACCGTCTTGCTGGTTTTTAGTAATTTGTTGACAGCCTGAATAGCGTCAACGCTGTTGTTTGAAAGAATTATATAGCTGCCGCTTCCAGATGTAGTCGTCTTAATCGATGGCACTTTCGTAATCTTCCTTGTGTCTGCAGCCTTGATCGCGCCAACCTTCGTAATGACATGAGCGTCGAATCCGCGAAGCTGCGGAAATGCCGTCAAAGGCTCTGAGTAAAGGGGCATCCCAGGTGTCGATGACCATGTTGGAGTAAAGCGCTGAGTTTGCCATGTTCCGCTTAGCCTGATGCATGTCCACCACGATAGAGCCCTTTTTGTAAGTCTTACCGTGTATGGTGACATCCTTTGTCAATTGTTTCAGTTTGACATCATTTCTCAATAAATACTCGGCCATGTCTTTTCGCCGCCTGCGTATTCTTTTGATCGGAACTGCTAATTGGAATGATGTAGTATTCAGGGAAGAAGTTGTTGTTCTCCTCATACTTTTTACGGAACTTATCCGCTTCTGCGCCGATATCGTCATATTGGCTTACAAAGTAAGGCGAAATCGTATCTGCATCGATATTTTCCAAACCCCTCCTGAAGAATTCCAACTGGTTCAGATACATCTTGTCTTTATTTTCTGCAACAAAAATCCACATTTCCGATTAGACCGTATTTGACTGCCTGCTGTGCGTCGTGGCTTCCATAAGGGAATTCGGCAGTATAGGCATTACAGCCGTGGAGAAATGCGTAGATCGGGGGTGTAACTTGGGGAAATGTCCTCCCAGGCGCCCCACTTCTTCTTTCCGCTGCTGTCCACTGAGAGATAATCGCGCAGTGTCAGCTGGAAGCTGTTGATGGAATCGTTATTGGCAATGGCCGCCGCACCGAAAGTTTTCTCCCTGCTCTATGGAAGTATCGATATACAAATCGTATTCCGCATTTGGCTCATGGGCAGGTGTGCATGGCTCAACGACGAATTCATCATAATAGCCGTGAATTTCATACAGCGTAATCGGATTCCATTTTGCAATTAACTGCGTCATGGCCTGCGTTTCTGGCTGTGTCTGATAGGAGTTATCTCGATTTAAGTCGAAGTAATTATCGTTGGTACGGGTCATAGCTTCACGGCCATCCACGTTTTCTGATGGTACGACGATGAAAAACATATCGCTTAAAAATCTCATCTACGTCCAATTCTTTTTTCGATATATTGTAATACTTCTTCATTTCCTCGTCAGTC